>Ga0315296_10000038_pt1 | contig 151339 bp, 121 predicted proteins | sample YL17G14_18_MG_FD_203921 | JGI IMG/M metagenome (GOLD analysis project Ga0315296, IMG submission 203921) | Sediment microbial communities from Yellowstone Lake, YNP, Wyoming, USA - YL17G14_18 | ecosystem: Environmental > Aquatic > Freshwater > Lake > Sediment | place: USA: Wyoming | collected...
GCATGACGGATTCCCGCTCCGGGCGATGAATCTCCCCTCCTCTTCATGCCGGCAATATATCGCAGGCCGTTCGGCGATGTCAATAGCCCCGGAAATCGGCGCCTGAAGAGCCGGTGGGGGCAAAAAACCCTCCCGCACCGGCCGAAAAATCACAGACTCCTACTCCCCATGATCACGAAAGATTAGAATTATTCCCCCTTCTCCTCGGCCGCCGTGAGCGCAACCTGCTCGAAGACGTGGCACGGCGGGGGCTTCGCCGCCACAAACTTCAACTTCAGGTGATCGATAATCCGGTCCACCACGGCATACTCCGTGATGAAGGCGACGACCTTCATTCGACCGCCACACTTGGGGCAGACCATCGGGTCAACCTCATAGACCTTGCGGATCATGGCCGCCCAGCCCCGACGGGGGATCTTCGGGCACTCCTCCTCGATAATTAGGGGCTTAGGAGCCCTTTCTTCTGCCTTCCGCACCTTTCACCGATGGGCGTTGGAATACAGCCCGTGATAACGCTCCATGACCTGGCCCTTGTCTGGAATGTAGGAGGTTGTCCGGGTGATAAACTCCACAGATAATTGACTTCTCCCCCTGTCACAAATATGTCACAAATTTTGCTGATTTGCGCTGAAATTACGGTATTGGGATTGAAAGGAAAACTAACCAGAAAAGCCTTAATTCCCCTAAAAACAGATGGTGGGCGGTGCAGGGTTCGAACCTGCGACCCCCGGTTTGTAAGACCGATACTCTATCTCATAATAGACTTCTCCATGTGACAAATATGTGACAAAATTGGTTGAAAAACGCTGAAATTTAGGTAATGGGACTGAAAGGAGAAAAATAAGGAAAAACGTTTAAAATAAAGGAGTTATCTGGCGGGGCCGACGAGACTTGAACTCGCGACCTCTGGCGTGACAGGCCAACACTCTATAAATTAGAACTCAATCCATTCAATATTAATACATCATAAAATAAGCTTAGCCACAAAATCCGTGTGGACACGGTGTGGACAAATTGTGGACAAAATCGGTTAAAACGGCTCAGTTTAAGTGACTCAGGCTAAAAGCAAGAAATCAAGGAAAAACTCAAATTCCAGGGAAAAAGCATGCCGGAGGAGGGAATCGAACCCACATGGGATTATGCATCCCACTGGATTTTGAGTCCAGCGCGTCTGCCAATTTCGCCACTCCGGCAGATGCTCCGCTTTGTGGCTAAAAATATAGTCTATTTTGGGCTGTTTTTCAACAGAATTTGACCTTTTTCGGATTTTCTGATAAAAATCTTGAACTATAGTTCCGTGGATAAAGAAAAGAAAAAGCTATTTAATCTCGTCGATAATTTTGCCCACAAAAAAATCGCTGTCTGGGGAGATTTCATCCTGGATGAATACCTTTACGGGAATACCCGCCGAATTTCGCGAGAAGCTCCTGTTCTCATTCTCTCCTATCAAAATAAAGAGCTTTCTCTCGGAGGAGCTGGAAATTCCGTTCTGAACCTCAAGGCTTTAGGCGCAGACCCTCTTCCGATCGGAGTTATTGGCTCAGACGAATCGGGAGAGAAAATCATTGAAATCCTGAAAAATAAAGGCGTTTCAACCAAATTTCTGATCAAAGAAAAAAAATTTGTGACGCCAATAAAAACAAGAATCCTCGCTGGGGAAGATAACACAAGAAAGCAACAGATTTTGCGCATTGACCGCGAAGGAAAAGTCCCTGAGACCTCTGCCCTCAAACAAAGGATTCGCAGATGCCTCCTCAGTGCTCAAAAAAATTGCTGCGCTATGCTCATTTCTGATTATAATTACTTTACAGTCAAAGAGGATACTTTTAATGAGGTCATTCCAAGATTTAAGCGAGCAAAAATTCCGGTAACTCTTGATTCCCGATTTCGCCTCCTGAATTTCAGAGGCGTGACAGTTGCCAGCCCCAATGAGCCAGAAGTCGAGCACGCCTTAAATATGGAAATCCGCGACGACAGTCAGCTGCTCAAAGAAGCCGGAAGGCGTCTTGTAAGAAAAATCGAATCGCCTGCTCTGCTCATCACAAGAGGGTCAAGGGGGATGATTCTTTTCGAAAAGGGAAAGCCTCCCTTTTCCATCCCCATCCATGGCCCAACAGACATTGTCGATGTCACCGGTGCTGGAGATACAGTCATCAGCGTTTTCACTTTGGCCTTAGCTTCTGGGGCAACTTTTAAGCAGGCTGCCTTGCTCGCCAATTATGCCGGCGGGGTTGTTGTTATGAAAAAAGGCACTGCCACTCTGACTCCTCTGGAACTCAAACAGGCCATCATTTCTTAAAATTGAAAAAGCTATACACACTTCCGCAGTTAAAAAAAGCTATTTCTGAGCAAAAGAAAAAAGGGGGAAAAATTGTTCTGGCCAATGGCTGTTTTGATCTGATTCATGCCGGGCACATCCGATACCTGAAAGAATCCAAGAAAAAAGGAGACATTTTGGTTGTGGCTCTGAACAGCGATTCTTCTGTCCGAAGCCTTAAAGGAAAAGGCCGGCCCATCCTCCGGCAGAGAGAACGGGCAGATATTCTCTCTTCCTTTTATTTTGTCGATTATATCACCTTCTTCAAGGAGCCGAATGTAGAGAAAGTCCTTCTTGCCCTCAAGCCTTCAATCCATGCCAAAGGCTCAGATTACACAGAGGAAACTGTCCCTGAAAAAGAGATTGTGAAAAGCTATGGGGGAAAAGTTGCGATAACTGGAGGACCAAAGATAAGGTCAACTTCCCAGGTTATTGGAAGAATTGTTTCTCTAGCTAAAAAAGGGAAATAAGCTTATGGAAAATTTCTTGATCATTCGCCTCAGCTCGTTGGGTGATATCATCCACACCCTACCTGCCTTTTCTTCGCTGCGCAGAAATTTTCCGGAGGCTCGGATCTCTTGGATTGTCGAAAAAAAGGGAAAGGAGATTCTCGGCCTTGTCCCTGGAATTGATGAAGTCATTGTCGCCAGGGAAAAGAGATGGCGGAAAAAAATCAAAAACAGAAACCAGATCGCCCTGGATTTTCAAGGTTTGGTGAAATCTGGACTCATGGCCTTTCTTTCCAGCTCTCAAAAAAGGATCGGCTTTCATCGCAGGAATCTCAAAGAACCTTTAGCCTCCCTTTTTTACACGGATAGACTGGAAGAGCTTCCGGAAGGAATTCATGTCATCAGTAAAAATTTAAAACTTTTAAGCAAACTAGGAATCAAAGAAGAAAAATTTGAATTCCCCCTGGTTGTTCCGAATGAAATCCGCGAGGTCGTCAAAGAAAAGCTCAAAAAAATTGGCTATAGAAGCAATAAAAAATTGATCATCTACAATATAGGGGCAGCCTGGGAAACAAAAAGATGGTTCCTTTCAAGATGGGTAAAATTGCTGGAGAGAATGAAAGGCGAAGATTTTTTCCCTCTCCTTCTATGGGGAGATGAAACAGAGAAAGAAATGGCTCTGGCTGTGAGTGAACAGACTCAGGCTGCGATTTCCCCTTTTTTTTCTGTAAAAGAAGTCTTGACTTTAATCAAAGACGCGTCGCTTGTCATTAGTGGAGACACCTTCGCTCTTCAGGTTGCTTGCGCTTTTTCTGTGCCTGTTGTCGGAATTTTTGGCCCAACTAACCCTCGAAGAAACGGGCCTTTCAACTCTCAGGATAAAGTGGCTTTTGCTGCGCTAAAATGCGCCCCCTGCTATAAAAGAACTTGCTCCGCAGTGCCAAAGTGCCTGGATGCTATATCTGCAGAAGAAGTGGCGAAAATGGCTCTCGAGTTATTGGAGAAAAATGCCTGAATCTCGGTTCATCCAAACAGTTTATCGCTGGAGGGTAAGAGTCTGCTCCTTCGCTCTTATCCTGGTCATCATTCTTTCAAAACCGACTCTAGTTTCTTTGCTTTCAGGAATGGCTATTTGCCTGGCAGGCCTTCTTATTAGAGCCTGGGCCTCTGGCCATCTCAAAAAAGAAAAGGAGCTGACGATCTCAGGTCCCTACCAGTACACAAGAAATCCGCTTTACCTCGGAAATTTCACTCTGGGGACGAGCGTTGCCCTTGGATCGTGGTCGTGGTGGGCATTCCTCATTTTTATCGCTTATTTCCTGCTTTTTTATCCTCTGATTATGAAGAGAGAGCGAGAACGGATGAAAGAACTATTCCCCGAGAAATATGAAGAATACAGGAATAAAGTTCCTCCTTTTTTCCCGAGATTGAGGCCATATTCTTCCCAGAAAAATAAATTCAATTGGTCACTCTACAAGAAGAATAAAGAATATAGAGCCCTCGCAGGAGCAGTCGTCTTCTGGCTGATTATGGCTGTAAAGATGATATTCTTTCGTTAACATCTGGAGTCAGTCCCTATCATAAGAAAGAGCGTGGGGCAATGATAAAAATATTTCTTTTCCCTATGGCAGGGACTGACCCCAGAATTGAATCAGAAGTTTGAGTCTGCTATATTCTGGCTGTGCCAACAAAAGAAAGAATAGAAAAAGCCACAAAGGTTCTCTCTTGTCGCCAATCCGACTTAAGAATTGTCCTGGAAGATATCACAAACACCCATAATGCGAGTGCTGTGATCAGAACCTGCGATGCAGCCGGGGTTCTAAACCTGGACATTATCTCTTCAAGCCAGGAGCCTTTGCTCGTCAACAAAGCCATCTCAACCAGAGCTGAAAAGTGGATTCAATTTCACTATTACTCTTCCACTTCAGATTGTCTCAGACAATTAAAAGAAAAAGGGTTTAAGATCGCCGTGACTTGTCTCCGCGGGGAATCTCTGCTTTACACAGCATTGGACTATACTCAGCCGATAGCCATTGTTTTCGGCAATGAATCTGAAGGAATTTCCAAAGAGGCTCTGGAATTGGCTGACTACAAAATCAGTATACCGATGATAGGCATGGTTCACAGCCTCAACCTTTCAGTCTCTGTGGGAATAATCCTCTATGAAGCTCTGAAGCAAAGGTGGGCTAAGGGACTTTATAAAAAGCGAAGACTGTCTCCAGAAGAATTTGATGCTCTTTTAAAGAAATGGTTGGCCAAGTCCAATGAAAAATAGAAGAAAAAAAGGGGAGGAAAAAGAGCTTCTCTTTTTGCCTCCCCAGTGAGAAATGGACAACGGAGCAGGTCTAATGAGAAATCTTTAGACCCTGAGCCAATTCTTTTTTAAAGGCAATTTCCACTGCTTTGCAGCCTTTTTGGTTTCCTCCGCAAATTCCTTGTATTTATTGCTCACTTCTTCATTGAGCCTTTTCATCTTTTCTTTATACTCTTGGCCATATTGCTTCTGCCAATTTTTCATTTGCTCCCGAAAGGAATCAGCATAATCTTGCCAGGTGTCAAGATAACCTTCCCAGCTCCTTGAAGAAAAAAAATCTCCTCTCTCTTCTTCCTCGACCTCAACATCGACGCTCATCGTCTTTTTATCTCTTAAAAACTCGATTTTAATCTTTTCTCCCTTTTTCTTATCCTGGATCAATCCGCTCAGCTCGTTCACCGTTTCAACCCGTTTGCCATCAACCTTAAAGATGACATCTCCGACCTTTAATCCTGCCTTCTCTGCAGGGCTGTCCTCACTGAAGCTGGAGACAAGCAGTCCTCTCCCCTCTTTCAATCCAAAATGTTCAGAAAGTTCCCTGCTTATTTCCTCTAAATAAATGCCGATATATTTTCTCTTTTCCCAGGTCCACAAATCCTTGGGAGGCTTTGGGGCTTTTGGCCGCACAGATGGAGCTACAGTTGGCGGTTCAGGCAGCATGGGCGGAAAAAGACGGGGGAATCTCAACTCTAATTCTCTCTTGGCCTCCTCTTCAGTGTATTCACCCAGCTTCACCTTGACATCCAATGCCTTTCCTTCTCTTTCAATCTTTAAAGTGACATCTTGACCTGGCTTTTTCTTTCTTATTTCAGAAGCCAGCATCTGGGAGTTTGTTACGTCTTTTCCCTCAATTTGGAGGACAATATCTCCCTCTTTAAGCTTCGCAAGTTCGGCTGGGCTTTCCTCGCTGACATCAGTGATTTCCACTCTCCCTTCTTCATTATCAGCGATTAAGACTCCCAGCCATCCCCTTCTCACTTTCCCTTTCTCCTTTATTTCAGAGGTCACCGCCTTGACAATTTCTACAGGAATAGCCACTGCCATGCCAGAGGAAGGCGCTTCTGCTTTGCTGAAGACATAGCCTGTGCCTGCGACTTTTTGTTCTCTGAATTCAAAAACGACAGGCTTATTCTCCGAATAAATCCCTCTCAGCAGTCCAACCATCTGGCCTTCCTTATCGACAACAGGGCTACCACTCGAGCCTGGTATTACCCAGACATTCAAACGAAGCCTTTCTTCAGAGATGGAACTGACAATTCCTTGAGTAATGGCTGGAGTGTTCTCAGGAGAGAAGCTAACAACCCCTATCCAGGATCCAGGAGAAAGATCACTTGCTTTTCCCATGGTTATCGGAGTCAGATCTTTTTCCTTGGCCTGAATAAGAGCTAAGTTGGTTTCGAGATCCATGCCCAAAAATTTGGCCTCAATCCTCTTCCCTTCTGAGGTGATGACTGTGATTTCTTCATCTCGGGGGGAAATAAGGGCTGTGGTCACTATGTACCCATCCTTATCAATGACTACCCCTGTGGCCACTTTTTTCGTCCTGTTTCTAGCTTCAACTTTAACCACTGTCGGATAGACCTTCTTTGTTATATCCTCAATTTTCTTTTCATCAATGCTAACCCCTGCGGGCTCTGCTCTTAAGTTTAAAAAGAGTAAAGCTAAAAATGCCATCAAAGTGATCATAACTTTAAATTTTGTGTTCATAGGAATGAACCTCCTTAATATTTTATTTCTCTATTAGCAACATCAGAGACTTGTTCCAGAATATAAATTGTCTCTGGCTCATAGCTGATGCTGCGAACCTCACCGGAATAATCCACAGATTCAATGATCGGCATGACCTCTCTCTGACTTAAGGCTTCTTCTTTTTGAAAAGCTGGGGAAATTTCTTTTTTGACTTGCGCAAGTTCTGCGGGGCCTTTCTTCTGAAGCACAAAAACACTGACCGAGATAAATGCGACAACAAGCGCAGCTGCAGCGCCTGCAAAGGAGAGGCGAAGGTATCTGAGCCTTCGGGATTTTCTTTCTTTCCTGAGAGAGAGTTGAGTCATGACTTTTTGCTCAAAATTGGGAGGAGCTTTGACCCTCTCTAATTTTTTCAAGAGTTCAAACTCTTCCATCTCAATTCTCCTTATTTTTTGATAAAGACTTATTGTCTTTTAAGGCTTTTTCTAATTCTTTTTTTAAGAAATTTCTGCCTCGACTGATGCGCGCCTTGATTGTACCCAAAGGCTTTTTCAGAATCTCGGCGATTTCTTCCTGTGAGAAGCCCTCTATGTCCTTCAGAATGACGGGAATTTTATAGCGCGAATGAAGGGAGGCAAGAGCCTGCCTCAAGTTCCTGATCAAACCTGAATCAGAGGAATCTGTGCTGTATGTCCCTGCCTGAAGATCATTGGCCACATCATCAAGTGAAACAAGCGAGAGCTTTCGCATTTTCTTCATTTCTGTCTTGGCCAGGTTTGAAGCGATGGCATAAATCCAGGAAGAAAAAGGAGCGATAGGTCTATATTTGTTTGCCTTAAAATAGACTCTGAGGAAGGTCTCTTGAGATAATTCTACGGCCTTCTGATAATCACCTGTAAACTGGTACAAATAGTTGACAATCCTGTCCTTGTACATACTGACTATTTTGGCAAAAGCCATCTCGTCACCGTCCTGAATTTGGCGAACCAGCTCTTGTTCATCCATTCTCATTTTCTTAAACTTCCTTGACATGGAAAAAGTTGCATCTTGAGAACAGGCACCTTTTTAAGAAAAAGGAGCACATATCCTCTTTTCAACTTGTTTAATTATATAAAAAAGATGCAATTCTGGGGACACAATATTTAATTATTCTTCATGATCTGTCCTTTTTTACGTTTATCTTATTTCCTTCAGACTTTGGAATAATTTGAACTATCAGATTTAAAAGAGTTAAGTGTTGTGTCCCCGGAACTTAAGATTTGGCTTCAAGCTCGATGAGGGGTTTCTCTGAATCCACGAGCTCACCAACAGAAACAAAAATTTTTTTCACATAACCTTCGATCGATGATTTTATCTCATTCTCCATTTTCATGGCTTCAACGATAGCCAAGGTTTGATTCTTTCTGACTTCTTCCTTCTCCGAAACATTGATCTTTATCACCTTTCCAGGCATTGGGGCTGTGACGAACAATTTCCCCTCATGCACTTTATCCTCTGGCCTTTGGTAACTTTTTACTTCTTCACTCGGCTCTTGAACAATAAACTGTTGACCTTCAAGGAAAATGTATTTTTTATCCTTATCCTTGGCAATGAAAACAAGGTATGAGCGGCCGCCAATCAAGAGGGAAATAGAATTGGAAGAAATGGAGCAGATATCAGCCTCAAATGACCTTCCTCCCTCTGAAATAACAAAAATGCCTTCCTTTTGATCAAGAGATATTTTATGGGGCACATTATCTATCAAGAATTCAAATTCCATCCTATTTTGCTCCTCCAATCCGCCACTTTCCCAGACTCTGCCAGGGGGAAAAGACTTGTTTCTGCTGGGCTGCAACGCCTTTTTGAGGATATGTTTTGTTCAAACTATCAAAAGCAGCTGCAGCCAAAGCCAGTTTTAATTTTTCTCCCTCTTTTTCTTTCTCACTCCAGTTATCAAAATAATTCTTTATAAAATTCGTATTCGTTTTCCCCTCGCTGAATTGAGGATGGGCGATGACTGCCTTGAGAAAACTGATGGTTGTGTTTATTCCCAAGACAACATAATCATCCAGAGCACTGATCATCCTCTGGCAGGCCAATTCTCTGTTTTCAGCCCAGACAATCAGCTTGGCCAGGATTGGATCATAGTAAATCGGAACTTCCCAGCCGCTGTAAATGCCGCAATCGTGGCGAACTCCAGGGCCTTTTGGCTCCTTGAGGAAAAGGATTTTTCCTGAAGAGGGAAGAAAATTCTTGGTTGGATCTTCGGCATAAATTCTGCATTCTATAGAATGACCCCTCTGCTTCAAATCCTTCTGTTTGAAGGAGAGTTTTTCTCCTGAAGCAATGAGAATCTGCTGGTGCACAAGATCAACGCCTGTGCTCAGTTCTGTTACAGGGTGCTCAACCTGGAGTCGGGCGTTAACCTCAAGGAAATAAAAGTTCCTGTTTTTATCGAGGAGAAACTCGACTGTCCCGGCATTGTTATATCCAGAAACCTCGATCACTTTTTTGGCTGTCTCTCCCATCTTTTTCCGGAGCTCTGCATTTAAGGCCTGGGAAGGCGTTTCTTCCACAATCTTTTGATGTCTCCTCTGAATGGAACACTCTCTTTCAAAGAGATGAACTATGTTTCCATAGTTATCAGCCAAAACCTGAAATTCCACATGCCTTGGTTCTTCGATGTATTTCTCTAAATAAACGGATTCATCACCAAAAGCTGATTTGGCTTCCCGCATGCCAGCTTCAAGCGAGGATTTTAATTCTTTTTCACTACAGACAATCCGCATCCCCTTTCCACCGCCTCCAGCTGAGGCTTTAATCATCACCGGATATCCAATTTTTCTGGCCTCTGATTCATATTCAGAAAAATCTTTGGGAATTGCTTTCATTCCAGGGATGATGGGAATGCCGGCTTTCTCCATTGCTTGGCGGGATCGGACCTTGTCTCCGACAAGACGAAGGGCCTTGGAATTCGGCCCAATGAAAATTACTCTTTCTTTTTCACAGCGCCGGGCAAACTCTGAATTCTCAGCCAGAAAACCATAGCCAGGATGAATGGCTTGAGATTCACTTTGGTGGGCCACCTGGATGATTTTATCCATGTTGAGGTAGCTTTCCAAAGGTGGAGCTGGCCCGATCGAGATGGCTTCATCAGCCATTTGAACATGGAGGCTATTGCGGTCCACATCAGAATAAACAGCTACTGTGGAGATCTCCATCTCCTTGCAGGCCTTAATTATTCTGACTGCAATCTCCCCGCGGTTTGCCACCAAAATTTTCTTAATCATCATTCTGTCCACTTGGGTTTTCTTTTCTCAAGGAAAGCCGCCATTCCCTCCTGGCCTTCCTTGCTGACTCTCAAATTAGCAATCATCCGAGCAGTAAAGAGCTTGGCTTCCTCTAAGCTCATATTAGCAATGCTCTGGACTAAGACTTTGCAGTTCGCTATGGCTTCAGGGCCAGAAGTAAGGAGCAATTCTATTATCTTGCCTACCTCTTCATCCAGTTTTTCTTGAAGAACAACCTTGTTGACAAGCCCAATCTCAAGGGCTCTTTGAGCATCGAACCTTTCCCCTGTCAAAAAATACTCCATTGCCTTGCTCTCCCCTATTCGGCGGATAACATAAGGAGAAATAGCTGCAGGGACAAGTCCAATTTTCACTTCGCTCAAGCCAAATTTTGCTTCCTCAGAGGCCACAGCTATATCGCAGGAAGAAAGAAAACCTGTTCCTCCTCCTATGGCCGTTCCATTTACTCTAGCGATTGTTGGCTTGGGCAAGAGATAAATTTTCTCGAGCAGTCGAGCCAGTTCCAGAGATTCTTCCAGATTCTGATCATAAGAATAATGGATGATCTCCCGCATCCAGTTGATATCAGCACCGGAACAGAAGGACATCCCTTCCCCTGTAAGAACGACTACCCGAATGGATTCATTATTCTTGGCCTTCTCAAAAGCATCATCCAGTTCTCGAATCATCGTCGAGTTAAAGGCATTATGGACTTCTGGTCGGGCAAGAACAATGCGGGAAACCTTGCCTTCCAGAGAAAATCGGATTGTCTCGTATCGTTTCTCTTCCATCTCACATCCTGAAAATGCCAACCTTAAAGTCAGGAATTGGTGCATTCAAGCTCATAGAAATACCTAAAGCCAAAGCTTCTCTAGTTTCCAGAGGATCGAGAATGCCATCATCCCAGAGTTGGGCTGTACTGTAATAGGGGCTTGCTTCCTGATCATATTTCTCAAGAATGGGTTTCATCAACTTCTCCTTTTCTTCTTCTGTCATTTCGATCCCTTGTTCTTGCAACCTTTTTATTTTCACTGTTGCCAAAACACTGGCTGCCTGCTCTCCTCCCATGACGCAGATCCGGGCACTGGGCCACATCCAGAGCAAGCGCGGCTCATAAGCCCGGCCACACATAGCATAATTGCCGGCTCCATTTGAAGCTCCGATAATCACTGTAAATTTGGGAACATCGGCATTGGCCACAGCATGAACGAGTTTTGCTCCATCCTTGGCTATTCCTCCATGTTCATACTGCTTGCCGACAATGAATCCAGTGATATTCTGGAGGAAGATCAGGGGAATCTTGCGCATAGCACAGAGTGTGACGAAGTGAGCTCCTTTGAGAGAAGTTTCGGAAAACAAGACTCCATTGTTGGCAAGGATGCCAACAGGGTAGCCCATAATCCGGGCAAAACCGCAAACCAAGGTTGGGCCGTACAATTCTTTGAATTCTTGAAATCGGCTGCCGTCAACCAGCCTGGCAATGACCTCTTTGATGTTGAAAGGCTTTCTCAGATCTCTAGGGACAATCCCATAAATCTCCTCTGGGTTATAATAGGGATTTTCAGGTTCAGCCATATCCAGTTCAAATTTCTTAGCCGGGTCTAATGTCTCGACAATGTTTCGGGCAATCTCAAGAGCATGCTCATCGTTGAGGGCATAATAATCGGAGACACCAGAAATGCGGCAGTGGACATCTGCGCCTCCCAAATCTTCATCCGAAACTTCCTCTCCTGTAGCTGCCTTGACGAGCGGTGGACCTCCGATGAAAATCGTACCCTGTTTGCGGACAATAACTGTCTCATCACTCATGGCCGGAACATAGGCTCCTCCAGCTGTGCAGGAACCCATGACAATAGATATCTGAGGAATTCCCAGAGCAGAAAGTCGAGCCTGATTGTAGAAAATTCGGCCAAAATGCTCCTTATCAGGGAAGGTTCCAGATTGAAGAGGAAGAAAAATCCCTCCAGAATCTACCAGATAAACGCATGGGAGGCGATTCTTCAGAGCAACCTCCTGGGCTCTGACATGTTTCTTGATGGTCATCGGATGGTAAGTTCCGCCTTTTACTGTGGCATCATTGGCCACAACTAAGACTTCACGGCTATGGATAACTCCTATTCCTGTTACCATCCCTGCTCCAGGAGCTTCATTATCATACATATCGTAGGCAGCCAAAGGGCTCAGTTCCAAAAACGGAGTGTTGCGGTCGAAAAACTTTTCCAATCTTTCCCTGACCAGCAATTTTCCCCTTGATTTTTGAAGCTCTCTGTATTTTGCCGGACCTCCTTCTTGAATCTTGGCAAGTCTCTCCTTGTACTCAGCCACCAATCTTTTCATCTGCTCAAAATTCTCTCTATATTCTTGACTCTGAGTATCGATTTTGCTTTCGATTCTATACATGGTCGATGCCCCTTAATAAAAAAATTTAATCTATGACGATTTTATGTAGCAAACTCTCTTCATGTCCGATCAGGAACAAATTTGTAGCCATAGCAGAGAATGCCTGCTTCTCCCTCCTGAAAGATCTTCCTGAATTCTATTTTTACTCTCAAGCCAGTTTTCAAATCTTCAAAATCGCAATCAACAATCTGACCTGTGAGCTTCACCCCATCATTGAGCTCCACTATTCCAATGGCATAGGGAGCTTGGTCAACAAACTGCTGAGGAGGAACTCGAATAATGGTGTAGGTAATAACTTTTCCCTTCTCAGCCAATCTTATTGCCTCGAATTCTCTGGATTTGCAGTTGGGACAGATGAGGCGCGGAGGGAAACATATTGCTCCACACTTTTTGCATTTAGCAGCTTCAAGCCTGTATCTTTGAGGTATCTCTCGCCAATATCTCGATGGTGTTGGCATATCTTGTCTCCTTTTTATTCTCTCTCAAAAATATGGACCAATGAGCTGCCTCCGCTTCCGCCCATGTTCTGTGTCATCCCAATTCTGGCCTTCTTGACCTGCCTTGCTCCTGCTTCTCCTCTAAGCTGTTTGACAATCTCGATGGCCTGAGCCACGCCTGTTGCTCCGACAGGATGGCCTTTGCTCTTTAAGCCGCCACTTGTGTTAACGGGAATCTTCCCTTGAAGAGATGTAAGGCCCTGTTCTGCAGCCTTTCCTCCCTTTCCTTTTTCAATGACACCCAGAGCTTCAATGACACAGATCTCGGCAATGGTGAAGCAATCGTGGACTTCGATGATGTCTATATCTTTTTGTTCTTTCCCGGCCATGGCATAAGCTTTTTTTGCAGCCTGATAGGTGGATTCAAGCCAGGTAATATCCTTCCTTGAGCTGAGAGCAATTGTATCAGTGGCATGGCCGCTGCCGATGATCTTCACAATCGGTTTTTTCATTTTTTTTGCCCGATCTAAAGGGCAGAGAACAATGGCCGCTGCTCCGTCTGTAATAGGAGAACAGTCCAGAACTCTTAAAGGGTCGGCCACGAGCATTGAATTCAACACTGAATCCACAGTGATTTTTTGCGGAAATTGGGCCAGAGGATTCAGTGAGCCATTGTTGTGGTTTTTAACAGCAACCATAGCCAGCTGTTCCCTGGTCGTTCCATATTTTTCCATATGGGCCCTGGCGATTAGAGCATAGAGGCCAGGAAAAGTGATTCCATGGTAGCCCTCATATTCCTGGTCAGCAGCGCTGCCAAGGGCATAAGTCGCTTCATTCCCCGTTACATCAGTCATTTTCTCGACGCCGCTCACCAGAACAATATCGCTCATGCCTGAGGCAACCTCCATAAAGCCGAGCCTTAGGGCAAGACCGCCAGAGGCACAGGCAGATTCTACTCTTGCTGCAGGAACGGGATTCTGCCCCAGATAATCCGAAAGGAGAGAAGCCAGATGCTCCTGTCCAACGAAAAGTCCAGAAGACATGCACCCCACATACAGAGAATCAATCCTGTCTACCCCCGCGTCATCCAGAGCAAGGAGAGCTGTTTCGACAAATATATTCCTCAGGGATTTCTCCCACAGTTCTCCCCATTTTGTCATCCCAACACCAATGACAGCCACTTCTCTCATCTTCTCCTCCTAGCTTGTTTTTTTAATCTTTTGACGGAACTTGGCATAAACTCCATATTCGAGGTAATGCTTGTTCTCCTCCAGAATCTCTCTTGTTTTTGGAGCCAAGTCCCTGACCGCGTCTATCTCTTTTGTAACTTTGAAAATGAACCCATCGCTCCCTGCTCCTGACCCGTAGGAGACAATCAGAATTAGGTCTCCTGGCTTGGAAATATCCAGAGTAGCGGTCAGGCCTAAAGGGGAAGATCCAGAATAAGTATTCCCCAGTTTTGGGACAAGCCAGCCTGGCAGAATTTGTTCTTTCTCAAAGCCCAACATTTCCCCTACTCTAAGCGGGAACTTGCCATTTGGCTGATGAAATATGACATAATTAAAATCCGATGGTTTCATTCTGGCTTTTTCCATAATTCCCTTTGCTGCACCTATAATATGCTTAAAATAGGCAGGGTCTCCGGTGAATCGCCCTCCATGCTGAGGATAGTATTGATACTCGCGCCGCCAGAAATCAGGCATGTCGGTCATGTAGGAATATGTTTCCAGAGCTTCGGCCACGACATTTTCTCTTCCAAAGATAAAAGCAGCTGCTCCTGCAGCAGCTGAGTATTCCAGAGCATCCCCAGGAGCCCCTTGAGATGTATCTGCGCCGACGGCCAGGCCATATTTGATCTCTCCAGCTTTGACCAAACCCAAAGCGACAAACATCCCTTCAGTGCCAGCTTTGCATGCAAATTCAAGATCTGCGGTGTGAACTTCAGGAGTCGCTCCAATCGCCTCTGCCAGAACCGTTCCGCTCGGCTTGACAGCATAAGGATGGGATTCAGAGCCTACATAGACAGCCCCAATTTCCTTAGGGTCAATGCGGGCTCTTTTCAAGGCACTTTTAGAAGCCTCAACCGACATGGTGATTGTATCCTGATCAGGGGAAGGAACAGATTTTTCTTCAAGCATCAAGCCTTTTTTATAGCTTGGGGCGTCGGCTCCCCAAACCTTGGCAATCTCTTCGACCTTGATTCGGTTGCGAGGAATATAGGCACCATAGCCTATGATACCTTCCATTTATCTCCTCCCTTTTTGAAAGTAAATGACTCTCTTTTCTGTCATAAAATAGAATAAAAAAATTGGATGAAAATCAGCCAAAATTAGAAATTATCCTGTCATATCTTGCTTTTTAAGTCAAGACTTTTGTCGGGGACGTTCCCCTGAGTGCCACCCTTATAAAAAGCTAAATATCTTTTAAGCATTTTATCCTAAGAGTGGTACCTGAGGGAACGTCCCCATTTGCTTGCTTGATGGAACTTTTTTTTTTAAAATCTCGTCTATCAAGGTGAAGTGAGTGCAATTGACGGAAATCGTTCAGGAATGCTTAGAAGGCAAACAAGGAGCATGGGAGATGCTCGTTAACGCTTATTCTAAAAGGATCTTCAACATGGCTTATCAGTTTTCAGGAAGCTATCAACAAGCCGAGGACCTCACTCAGGAGATTTTTTTGAAACTTTACAATTCTCTCTCCAAGTATGATTTTGAAAAAAACTTCACGGCCTGGCTCCTTACACTTGCCAAAAACTTTCTCATTGACGAATACCGAAGGACAAAATGGGAAAAGAGGAATAGAGATAACTTTGATGATTATTTCCTCACCTCAGATACAATTGAGAGTCCAGAGAACGGTCTCTTGAAGGAAGAAAGCAGGAAATTGATTTGGGAGGGTCTGAATCGTCTCTCCTCAGAAATCCGAATGGCCATCATTCTCAGGGATATTCAGGGAAGAAAATATGAGGAGATTGCAGAAATCCTGAATCTTCCTCTAGGAACGGTCAAATCCCGGGTCAATAGGGGAAGGCTTCAGCTCGCCCAAATCCTTCAAGAAAAAAAGGGAGAGAGAAAATGAAGTGTGAAAAGATTGAGGAAATCTTATCTCTCTATCTAGAGAATGAGATAAGTCCAGAAGAAAAAATGATGATTGAAAATCATATCAAAGAATGCGCACGCTGCTCTACTCTTTTCTCCTTTTTGAAAAAAGCCAAAGAATCCCTCACCGATTTTCCAGAACTCGAAGTCAGTGAGAATCTAATGAACAGACTTTATGCTATTCCAAGCAAAAAGAAAAAGCTCATGCCGAGCTTTGACTTTCTCCTTCGACCCTCACTTCAGCCTGTCTTTGCTGTGGCCACTGTCTTTCTGATCATGATCTCTTTTTATTTCTTTAATCCCGACAAAAAGTTTATCGATAAATCCATAAGTCGGCAGATTCATCTTGGATACAATAAGGTCGAAAAACTCTATGCCAAAGCAGAATCTCTGACAGACAATTTAGGCTCTTATAAGGACAGTCTCCTCACTTCTCTCAAAGACATAAAATTTTTTAGCAGAAATGAGGATTAACCATTCAATAAACATGGAGGTTTAACATGGAAGAAAAAATTATTGTCAAGAAGCCACCGAAATCTCCCACTCTTGCTGGGATTCTTGCTTGCTTCTTTCCTATTGCTGGAGCAGGCCAACTCTACAACCGCCAGTACCTTAAGGGGATACTCTATGCCTTTATTTTTATAGGGCTGGTCAGCATGCAGGAGCATGGTGAAGCCCAGCCTTTTCTAGGATTGCTCTTAGGCGCTCTCTACATCTTCCAGATCTTCGATTCTGTCCATACTGCAAAAAGCATCAACCGCAGAGCCCTGCTGGGAGAGGAAGTGGAGAAAGAAGAGGAAGAAAAAATAGCTCAAGTGGCAAAATCTGGTTCCGTCTTCTGGGGAATTGTTCTCATCGCCTTGGGCGGAATCTTGATCTTGGCCAATTTTGAGGTGCTGAGCTACGAGAGCATCTTTGACTTCTGGCCTGTTGTTGTCATCATCATCGGGCTGAAGCTTGTGGTGGACTATTTCTCTAAAAGGAAATAGCTAAATTTGAGGAGGAAAAAATGGCAAATCATAGACGGAAAGACCCTCTTGTCTGGGGGATTATCCTTATCGTCATAGGTCTTATCTTTATCCTGCAAAATATTGACATCGATGTTTGGGATATTATTGCCCGTCTCTGGCCTGTGGCTTTGATTGTCTGGGGCGCTTGGAAGCTCTACTACGGAATAAAGGAACAGAAAGAAAAATCTGAGGATATTCAGGAAGAGAAATGAAAGCAAAAGAAATAATTTTCTTAATTCTCATCATTGTTGCTGGAGTCTTCTTCTATTATGCCCAGACCGGTAAGCTCCATTGGGAGTGGAATTTTGATGATCACTTCTACCTCTCGGGAGAAGAATATACTTTTGATGAATCTCAGGTGTTCGAACCGCCTTTCCCTCCTTTGCTGAAAATTGTCAATGCCCACGGAAATGTTGAGATTCAGGGAACAGACGAGCAGAGGATAACCATCGCCTTTCAGAAAAAAATCTGGCGCAAAAACGAGGAAGAAGCAAAGAAAGTCTCCAAAGAGCTCAAACTAAGAATCAACAAGGATGACCGCCAATTCTTTATCTCTACAAACCGCGATGAATTCAGAAGGAAAAACTTTGAAACAAATTTCAAAATCACTCTTCCCAAAAATATGGATATTGAAGTTGAAAATTCTTATGGCTTAGTCAATGTTTTTAAGGTGAAAAATACGACTCTAAACAACCGTCATGGCAAAATTACAGCTTCAGAGATTGACGGAAGTCTCATCCTTCAAAATAGCTACGAAAATGTTGAGATTGAAAATGTTTTGCTGGACTGTCAGATAGAGAACAAACATGCAAATATCATTGCCAACAGCATAAATGGAAAGCTGCGAATTGACCATAGATATGGCAAGATTCACCTTGAAAACATTTCTCAAGACGTCACGATCGATGGCGCACACACTGAAGTTTTTGGTCAAAAGATTGGTGGTGCCGTGGAAGTGAAAAGTTCTTATGAAAAAATAACCCTTTTTGATGTCGGGCCGACAAAAATCTATGGCCACCACTCTGCTGTGGAAGTTGACGGGGCGAAGGAATTTCTCGAAATAAGAGATAGTTATGAAAAAATCAGGCTGAACAACATCCAGGGAAATCTCACTATTGACGGGAAAAGCTTAGGGGTCTTTGGGAAAAAGATCGTCGGGAAAGAAATTTCTATTTTCTCTTCTTACCAGAATATTGAGCTTGCTGAGTTCTCTGGAAAAACGGACATCACCCTTTCCCATGGAGACGTTGTTCTTGAACCTTCTCCTCTTACGCATCCAATTTCATTCAATGGCCGGTATTCCAGTATAAAACTCTATTGGCCAAGAGGAGAAAGGTACCCGATCGAAGCGCGGACAAAAGGTGGAGAAATCACATGGAAAGTCTCTGCTGAGCTTGCCACTGAGGAAGAAAATGAAGTCTCTGTGATAAAAGCTTTTCTCCAGGAAAAAGAAAAGCCTTCCATATTCCTTTCCACAGTTTACGGCGATATCAGGATTGAAGAGTTGCTTGAAGAATAAGCAGGGGGTGAGAAAAAAAGATCAGGTCTTGGAAAAGACCTGATCTTTTTTTATGAGTGCTTGGTTTTGAGCTGATAGATCTTCTGAGTGAGGAAGCCGTTTATTTTGATGTTAAAATAAGAGATAAGATTGGACACGTCCTTTTTGTATTTTGTCACATAGCGGACAAAATCTGTCTCCTTCTTGAACCGCAAGAGATTTTCAAATTCGCCCACCTCATCATGGAGTTCAATCAAATAATGATTGATGGCCCGATACTGGGCATTGATATCAATCAAATCTTTGCCATTCAACTTGCTAAAATCAAGATAAGGGGGGAGAGATTGAAGGATGGCAAGGCTTTCGCTGCGCAATTCGCTCACAGATTCCTTTATCTCCTGGAAAAAGGATTTGTACTCTAAAGGGTTTCTTAACTTCTCTTCAGCCTTATCAATCAAAACTTCATTCTGATCTTTGAGAGAGATAATCAGTTCTTTGACTCCCAGATATTTTCGTTTGAGATTGAAAAGATCGATAAAATCTCTGCCAATATAAATTTTATCTTCGTAATGCGTCATCAATTCCATGGGAGAGTGAGTATAAAATTTTATTTCAAATCGCCTTCCCTTAGAATTCTTCTCCCTCAATCGGGCTAAAACCAGAAAGTTATTCTGCTCGATGAAGTAGCTGTTGATATCCAAAAGGGCAGAATAGACAGCCAGATTCTGAATGATGCTCACTTTAAGGTAATCGAGGAGATTTTCTTCTGTGGTCACAAACTCATTGATCGTCTCGTTGGGTGTTGGGTTTAAAACAGAATATGAAGGCGAAATAAGAAAAAGAACGGGTCCGCTGGCCAGTTCAAGATAAAGATTCTTCAAAACTTTCTGATAGAGATCATCGAGCAGCATCGGCTTCAAAGGAGGCAACTCCTTCACGTCAAGCTTTGATAATTCCTCGACTTCATTCATTTTTCAAGAATCCCTATTTTTTTGAGAAAATATTATCATTTAAGACTTAAAAAATCAAGGTGTATCTCGTTTCCTCAAGAAGGTCCACGTGTCATTCTCATATCGGCCCTTTTGAATCTGGGTGATAACCTCCCACTCGAGGGCATTAAAAATCTTTGGCTTGAAGGTTATTCCAAAGTATTCAGAGATTCCAGCCACAAAATGGTCAACCGCCCCTTCAAAACTCACCTTTCTTCCAAGAGCCTGAGTCAGGGAGGTCATGCGCATTGCACCTTCTTCTTTCCCCAAAATGGAAACTGACTTTAAAAGCTGTTCATCATGCTCGAGGGGAATGGAGCCGTGTTGAATGAACTTAGAGCCAACCCTTTTTTGGGCACTTCCAATAATTTTTTTCCCGTCGACTTCGATTTCATCCCTGGCAGGATGAGAAAAACATGGGCCATTTCCCTTGACATAAGAGGAAGGAGGAAGAGTGGCAAGTGATGGTTTTATTCCCATCTTTTCCAGACCTCGGATAAGGGCCTGAGATATCAGGCGGTAAGAATTCGCCAGAGAAGGCGTAAAGATCTCGCTGTCTGAAGAGCAGACAGAGTATGTGACTTCTCGATGGTGTAAAACCAATTTTCCACCTGTTATGCGTCTCACAATATCTATTCCATGGCTCTTACAATATTCGAGATCAACAACCTTTGAAGCAGGTTGAGAATAGCCAAGAGAAACAGTGGGCTTTTCCCATTGATAAAAACGAACATATGTCTGAGATTTTTCTTCGAGAGAACAAAAGAGAAACTCATCTATGGCCATGTTCAAGGAACCTTTAAGCGGGGTATAATCAACGATAAGCTGCCATTCCTTCATCTTTTTTCTCTCATAATTTAGCGAAGAGTCATCAATTTAAAATACTTTTTATCATTATGCAAGAAATAGAGAAGAAGTGGAATCAGCAAGGCGTCCGGAAATCCAAGATGGATTAGGTAGCCAGGACAAGCAGGAAAAAGAGCGGGCAACGGGATTTGAACCCGCGACTCCGAGCTTGGGAAGCTCGTACTCTACCGCTGAGTTATGCCCGCTCGGTGCTAGGCGCTTGAAGTTCAGTCAACGCCTCTCTATTGTACGGTTTGTCGTTTGTCTTTTCAACTACGTATCCACCCTCAGTATTCTTCAACATGACTTTCTCTTTGCCCCTGGGGAGAAGTCTGGGTGATTTGCGGCGTATTTATACTTTCCTTCGTCTTCTGAGCCCGCCCTCCGCTATTCTTAGCTCAACTTGACATCCCTTCACGTTTTATTATCCATGACGACGGGGTGAGGCAAAATTGGCACATGAATGCTTATCCAACCAGCGGGGCCAACAAAGAAAATATTACCCCTCAAATCGGGACCAATATTGCATAATCCTGACGACATTCTAAAACGAAGGAAGGGCCAAAATTTGAGCAAAAAAAGATTGGGCCTAACTTTATTATGATGGGCAAAAAAGAATTTTTTTTTAAAACTGATTTCGGCTATAATAAAAAGAATATCTGGAAAGATATGCACTATGACTTTATGAGGAGGAAACTATGAGACGTTTTTCCCTAACTTTTTGTCTTGTGCTGAGTCTAACTCTTCTTCTGGTGCTGCCTTCTGCCGGCTTCGCCCAGGAAAAGAAAGTCCCGGCAAGTCTAAAAGCCAGCGTTACACAAAGGCTGGGATTGGACACTGATATCACTATCGAATACAGCCGGCCAGGTGTCAAAGGAAGAAAGATTTGGGGTGACTTGGTCCCCTACGGTCTGGCTCCCGGAAACAAATATTCCAAAGACAAACCGTATCCCTGGCGGGCGGGCGCTAATGAAAACACGACGATTCAATTTAATAAAGATGTTTTCATTGAAGAGAAGCCATTGCCCGCAGGAAAATACGGCATCTATATCATACCTTCAGAAAAGGAATGGGTCATTATCTTCAGCAAGAATAACTCTGCCTGGGGAAGCTTTGCTTATAACCAGGAGGAAGATGCCCTCCGCGTTACCGTAACTCCGGTCAAAGCTCCCCACCAGGAGTGGCTAATATACGGGTTTGATGACTTGGCGGGGACATCGGCAACCGCTTACCTCCACTGGGAACAACTGAAAGTCCCCTTTAAGATTAAATTGGCCCAATAATCAACAGAACAGATTCTTAGGCTGGCTTTCCTGAAGCCGAGGTCTGTGGCCGCCTAAAAAGGAAGGAATATTTTAAAAAAGTTTTTTTATACGATTTTCGGATTGGCGCTGTTTCTCTACATTCCGGCAAGAGCGCAACAGGGTCGGATTCCCAATGCAGCAGAATTGGAAATCGCCCTTCAGAAGCTCAATGTCCTAGGGAGCGTCCTCTTTGTTGGAGCTCATCCGGACGATGAGAACACTGCTGCTTTGGCCTATCTCTCGAAGGGACGAAAATATCGGACGGCCTACCTGTCACTCACTCGGGGCGAGGGCGGCCAGAATCTGATTGGTCCGGAACAGGGAGCGGCCATCGGCATTCTTCGAACTCAAGAGCTCATGGCTGCCCGCCGGATCGACGGAGCCGAACAATTTTTTACACGGGCCGTCGATTTCGGCTATTCAAAGACCTCGGAGGAAACATTTGAATTTTGGGGGAAGAAAAAGATACTCGCAGATATCGTCTGGGTGATTCGAAAATTTCGCCCTGATGTGATCATGAGCCGCTTTGCAGTCCAGAACGCCGGCGGGCACGGCCACCACACAGCGTCCGGGCTGTTGGTTAAAGAGGCGTTTGCGGCCGCCGCAGACCCGAATCAGTTTCCTGAACAGTTGAAATATACCTCGCCCTGGAGGGCTAAAAGACTGTTATGGAACACCTGGCGCCCCAAGCAGGATGAGATCAAAAACCTGATGCGCATTGATACGGGCGAATACAATCCTTTATTGGGCAAATCATACTCGGAGATAGCCGGAGAGAGCCGGTCGCAACATAAGAGCCAGGGATTCGGCTCGGCCGGGCGGCGGGGAACACAATACGATTACTTTGAAGTTGCAGCTGGAGATCCGGCGACGAACGACCTTTTCGAGGGGATCGATGTCTCCTGGAATCGAGTCGCTGGCGGGCGAAAAGTCGGTCTCCTCTTGGCCGAAAGTTTGAAGTCTTTTGACCCCCGACATCCCTCAAAATCAATCCGCAGCTTGCTGGCCGTCTATGCGGAGTTAACCAGACTCCCCGAAGAGAACTGGGCCCGGGTAAAAAAAGAAGAACTGTTGCGTGCCATTCAGGCCTGCGGCGGGATCTGGATGGAGGCCATGGCCAACGATTTTGCTGCCGCTCCCGGAGATACGATTCAGATAAAAGCATCGCTCGTCAATCGCTCAGACCACCCCTTTATACTCCACAGCTTAAGCTTTCCAAAAATCGCCCCTGATTCCATACTAGATCGCTCCCTAAGAAACAACGATCCTATCACTATCGATCAAACGATACAAATCCCCAAGGATTTTCCAATTTCCCAGCCGTATTGGCTAGAGGCGTGGCATCGAGAAGGCATATTTTCGGTCGAGGATCAAAATTTCATCGGACTGGCAGAGAACCCTCCTCCCATCAGTGTCAATATCATATTGAGCGCTGATGGGCATCTTCTAGAATATTCCATCCCCCTCCTCTTTCGTTGGACAGATCCTGTGAACGGAGAACTTTACCGGCCTTTTGAGATCAGGCCCAAGGTGACAATCCAGAGCAAAGATAAAGTCAGCATTTTTGCCGGTGAGGATCCTGAGAAAATAAGAGTCAAGCTCAAGAGCCAGACTCCAAATGTCGCCGGCCTAGTCCGGCTCAAAGGACCGGATATTTGGAAAATAGCCCCGGCGAGCATTCCCTTCTCTTTAACCAGCAAATATGAAGAAGCCGAGGTCACGTTTGACGTTTCCCCGCCGAAATATGCCGACGAGGCCGAGCTGACGGTGGAAGCCGAGGTCGGGGGAGAAAAAATAAGCCGGTCATTGGTGGAGATTTCGTACTCCCACATTCATCGACAAGTCTATTTCCCGGATAGTCAGTTCAAAGTGGTTAAACTGGATGTCAAAACCGAAGGAAAGAGGCTAGGTTATGTCATGGGGGCTGGGGATGAAATTCCGGATGCCCTGCAAAATCTCGGGCATGAAGTGATTCAGTTGAATGATGAGATGCTGGAAAACATCGATCTATCCCAATTCGACGCCATCATTACTGGCGTCAGGGCCTATAATACACGGGAAGCCCTCAGGTTCACGAATGGAAGGCTTCTCCAATACGTTGCCCAGGGCGGGACCCTCATCGTCCAGTATAATGTGGCCTCCAGTCAGTTGGCCATCCGTATTGGCCCCTATCCGTTCACCATTGGAAGAGACCGTGTGAGTGTAGAAAACGCGCCGGTTTCCTTTCTAGCTCCAGAGCATCCGCTTTTAAATTTCCCCAATAAGATCACTCAAAAAGATTTTGAAGGGTGGATTCAGGAAAGAGGTTTGTATTTCGCCACCCAGTGGGACGAAAAATATGAAACCGTTCTCTCTTCCCATGACCCCGATGAGCCGGATAATAAAGGCGGCCTTTTATACGCTCAATATGGAAAAGGAGTTTTTATCTACACTGGCTACGCCTGGTTTCGACAGTTGCCGGCGGGCGTACCTGGTGCGTTTCGGTTTTTTGCCAATATGATTTCGGCGAGGAATTACCATGGGAAACCGACCACCGGAAAAAACTGAGAACGAGCAGGAACGACCTCCGTTCTTCTCCTCGTGGAGGCGTTTGTATGCTGCCGTGTTGTTGAATTTGGCGCTTCAAATTCTCCTTTTTTATCTTTTCACTAAAGCTTTTAACTAAATGACGGCTTAGATGGTTTGATGAAAATTCGGGTCACTCTCCCTCGGAGTAAGCCTTGATGCTGATACCAACGAAACTACTCCCGCATCTTCCGCCCTTAATTGATGACTATTTTTACGAATATGGCAAAGTGCGCGAATTTTTTAATGGCGACTTTCGGGAGCTCGATGCGTTCCGGTGCCAAACTGAGAGGGTTCAATCGCGTCACATCTCGCGAGAAGACTTAGCCGCGGTTTTGAATGAACAAAACAAAAGTTACGGATGCGGGCCTCAGACTTTGGGTCATATCGAGAAGATCGTGCGGGATCAAGCCTCCGCTGTCGTCACCGGACAGCAGGTCGGGCTATTTTCTGGGCCGCTCTACACAATCTATAAAGCCCTGACCGCCATCAAACTCTCGGAACAGCTCAACCGGTGCCGTCTCGGATGTTTTGTGCCGATATTTTGGCTGGCATCGGATGATCACGATTTGGCCGAGATCGATCATATCGCCCTTATGAATAAAAATAACCGGCTCGAAGAAGTCCGCTGCCAAATGCCTTCATCCGAATTCAAAATACCCGCCTCGAACCTCATCTTGCCCTCAGAAATCATTGATTGTATCCAGCAACTTAAGGATTTAACCCTGGATTCCGAATTCAAAGCGGAAATTATTGACCATTTGAGCGAAGCCTATCAGCCCGGCCGATCTTTTGTCGAGGCTTTTGCTCGATGGATGACCCGATTGTTTAAGTCCCATGGATTGATATTTATCGACGCCACCCATCCTCGCCTGAAAGAATTGGGGAGCGGAGTTTTCTATCAGGAGATCGCCGAGGAGTCTCCCTCGACCAGACAGGCCACCGCCACCTCCGGGAGACTGCGTCAAGCCGGATACGACACGCAAATTCCTCTCCACGAGGGGATCCTTAATATATTTTATACGGAGCAGGAGCGGCACACCATTCAATGGAAGGAGGGGACCTTCGCCATCAAAGGAACGCTGCTCATGAGCAACAAAGAAGAGCTCCTGACTCTGGCGAGGGAAAAGCCGTTTCTATTCAGCCCGAATGTCCTTCTCCGTCCTATCTATCAGGACGCCCTTTTGCCGACCGTCGCTTACATCGGAGGTCAGGCCGAAATCGCTTATTTCGCTCAAATGAAAGGAGTTTACGAAAGGTTCCGTTTGCCGATGCCCGTCATTTATCCACGGAAGAACGTGACCATCGTCGAAAAGAAGGTCGATCATGTCCTGAGGAAGTACAATTTGAGAATTCCGGACCTCTGGAGCAATGCCGCCGGGCTCATCGGAGAAATCACCAAAAAACAAATTCCTGATTCTGTGGACCAGGCCTTGCGCCTTGTCCTCGATCATCTTGAACGAGACTTTGAATCCCTTAAGGGGGAGATCATGGCCTTCGAACCCACTCTGAAAGATTCCATTGACCTCGCCAAGGGCAAAATGAATCAGCAACTAAAATTTATGGAAAAGAAAATTCTGCAGGCGGCCACAAGACGGAACGAGACCGCGATTCAGCAACTCCACAAGGCCATCAACAATCTCTACCCGAACCAGCACCTTCAGGAAAGGGTGTTTAATATCGTGCCTTATTTAATAAAATATGGCTACGCCTTTATGGATAAACTCGACCCAGCCATCGATATCGATGAGCATGACCATCAGATTCTATGCATCTGATGAATTCTAGTCGTTTGAGGAGATTATTATGGACTTAGATGCTTTAGCGTTTGGGGCACATGCCGACGACGTAGAGTTGGCTTGCGGCGGAACGCTTATTAGGTTGGCGGCCTTGGGCCATAAGACCGGAATCATCGTCCTGACCCAAGGGGAGTTGGCCACCCGGGGCAGCGTCCAAATCCGCGCTCAAGAGTTTATGAAATCGGCGAAGATTATGGGTTTAGCGGCGCATCAAATGCTGGATATTCCAGATGGACGGGTTGATGTGACCTGGGAGAGCAAACTCAAGATCATCAGAGCCCTGCGCGCCCACAAGCCGAGAATCGTTTTCGCACCTTATTGGGTTGACCGCCATCCGGATCATGAACAAACCTCTCATCTCGTGCGCGCAGCGGCGTACCTTGCCGGATTGAAAAAACTGGAAACGGGAGAGCCCCCCTTTCGACCTCATAAGGTCATTTTTTACCAGACTAGATTCGAGTTCTCGCCCTCTTTTATCGTCGATATTTCTGACTCTCACGAACAAAAAATGAAAGCGGTCATGGCCTACAGATCTCAATTCCATGGTCAGGATCAGGCCGAATCCGAGAATGAAGGCACACTCATCGGCCGGGCCGAGTTCCTGGGCATCATTGAGACGCGAGACAAACGGTATGGCGCCCAAATCGGCGTGAAATACGGCGAGCCTTTTCTCGTTCGAGAAGCCATCAAATTGAAGGATCCGGTCGAATTTTTCGGGCCGGAGTATTTATGGACAATCCCATGAAGATCTACATTTTCTTCTGCCATCGCGGAGGGTCCTCCAGATGAAAATCGGAATCGTCTGCTATCCAACCCATGGGGGGAGCGGAGTGGTGGCTTCGGAACTGGCGATAAGTTTAGCGAAAAAAGGCCATGAGATGCATATTGTTAGCTACGCGCCGCCCTTTCGTCTTCGTACTTTTCATCAAAACATCTTTATTCATGAGATCGAAGTCGCGTCCTATCCGCTGTTTAAGTACCCTCCGTATGAGCTGGGGCTGGTCACCAAATTGGTGGAACTGGCGGAAGCCCACGATCTGGACATCATTCACGCCCATTATGCGATTCCCCATGCGGCCAGTGCGTACCTGGCAAAACAGATTTTAAATTCTTCGCGGCTCAAAACGATTACCACCCTCCATGGCACGGATATTACCTTAGTCGGCGCGGATCCATCATTTCACCGGGTCGTCAAATTTGCTATCGAAAAATCCGATGGCGTGACGGCGGTTTCCCGATATTTAATGAAACGCACGATCGAAGAATTCAACATCCGACGAGAGATCCGGGTCATCCCTAATTTTGTCGAGGTCGCCCGACCGGAACAGAATCGTGACCGTTGTTCCAGAGAAGCGTTCGCGCCGGGGAAAGAGAAGATCTTGATGCATGCGTCCAATTTCCGCCCGCTGAAAAGGATCGGAGACGTCGTTCGCATTTTCGCCCGGGTTCGTGAACAAATGCCGGCCAAACTCCTGTTGATCGGTGATGGGCCCGAGCGACTTTTCATACAGCAATTGGTCAGAGAACTGAAACTCGGGGCCGATGTCCATTTCCTCGGGGAACAGGACCAGTTGGAGCCCCTCTTTTTCTGCGCGGACCTATTTCTCCTGCCCAGTGAACAGGAAAGTTTCGGATTGACGGCTCTTGAGGCCATGAATTGCGGCGTCCCCGTGATCGGCACCGAAATTGGCGGGCTGCCCGAGGTTATAGCGCATGGAGAGACGGGATATTTATTCCCGGTTGGCGATATCGCAAGCATGTCGGCGAATGCCGTAGCCCTTTTGAGAGATCCAGCCCGGCACGAACTCTTTAAAACTCAGGCCCGAAGACGCGCCAGGCAATTTTTTGACGCCGACAAGATCATTCCTCAGTATGAAGCCTATTATGAAGAAATATTGAAATTGTAACCTATGCGTTCTTTAGATTGGGTCTTATTGAGTTCATTTCTCTTATTCGTAGCTGTCTACGGGATTTGGAAAACGCGGGGCAAAAAGGATACCAAGGGCTACTTTCTGGCCAACAAATCGATCCCCTGGTATATCATAACGATTTCCATTATGGCGACTCAGGCCAGTGCCATTACCTTCCTTTCTACGCCAGGACAAGCTTATGTAGACGGGATGCGGTTTATTCAGTTTTATTTCGGATTGCCGATCGCCATGGTCATCCTGTCAATAACCGCTGTTCCTATCTTCCATAAGCTCAAGGTGTATACGGCCTATGAGCTTTTGGAACAGAGGTTTGACCTAAAAAACCGCGCCTTGGCAAGTATTCTTTTTCTCATCCAACGCGGACTAGCGGCTGGATTCACGATTCTCGCCCCGGCCCTGATTATTTCTGTCATTCTTGGTTGGGATTTCCGTCTGACGATTTTCATGACGGGAGGCCTGGTGATCCTCTACACGGCTTCCGGCGGCACGGAGGCCGTCTATAAGACGCATCTTTTACAGATGGCCATCGTCACAGCGGGAATGGGCGCGGCGCTTTTTATGGTATTTCATCGACTGCCACCCGATATTTCATTTTCGAGTGCCCTTCATGTGGCCGGAAAACTCGGCAGATTGAATGTCATCGATTTCACGCTCAATTGGAAGGATCGCTACACTTTCTGGTCGGGACTCATCGGCGGGGGCTTTCTGGCCCTTTCCTACTTCGGGACAGACCAGTCGCAGGTGCAGCGTTATCTGGGCGGAGGTTCCATCGGCCAAAGTCGCATGGGACTTCTGGCCAACGGCCTGGTCAAGGTTCCCATGCAATTTATCATTCTTTTCATCGGAGCCATGATCTTTGTTTTTTATCAGTTTGTGACACCGCCTTTGTCTTTCAATCCTGTCGAGACAGCCACTATCAAAAACAGTTCTTATGGGGATGCATATACGAAATTGGAAACTGACTATCAGCGCCTTTACAGAGAGAAGCAGGAACAGATCAGGAAAATGTTGGCCGCCATCAAAACCCAGAAGGGCGAGGACTTGGAGAACACCCTCCAGAAGCTGCGGCAGACAAGAGAATCGGAGCTTGGCATGCGGCAAAAAGCCATTCAACTCATCAAAAAAAGCAATCCGCTGGCCGAGACCAATGACACCAACTATATCTTCTTAAGTTTTGTGACCCACTTTTTGCCGGCCGGACTTGTCGGGCTGATCCTGGCGGCTATTCTTTCTGCTTCGATGTCGTCGTCAGCCGCCGAACTCAACGCCCTGGCTTCCGTCACCGTTATCGATATTTACAAACGCATGGGGAAGCGCAACGCTTCAGAACGGCATTATGTCTTCGTGTCGAAATTGGCCACAGTCTTTTGGGGATTATACGCCATTAGTTTTGCCCAATTTGCGAACCACCTCGGCTCATTGATCGAAGCCGTGAACATTATGGGTTCTTTATTTTACGGCACGATCTTAGGAATTTTCTTAATCGCCTTCTATTTTAAGAACATTCGCGGAAACGCCACATTTATCGCGGCGATCATTGCCGAACTGGCCGTGCTGGCCTGCTATTTTTTTACGGAAATTCCCTATTTATGGTTCAACGTCATCGGCTGTCTCATTCTCGTTTCTTTAGCCCACCTCATGAACCCCCTGCTTCCCGAAAAGAAACAAGGGCTGATTTGATCAGATGTCGTCGTTTGCAAGATCGGCCTTATTGAAGACGAATTTTAGTCCTCACTGAGTGTTCAAGTTGACTTTAGCCCCCTGCCCTGTTAACATTTAATCCTAAAAAATAAAAAGGTCAGCCGTGGCCATCAAGTGCCCGAAATGTCATCTTGAAAATCCCGAGACTCAGAAGTTCTGTGGAGATTGTGGGACGATGCTCGCTTCTCTGGAGGAAGTCCCTTTTTCCCAGACCAAGACTCTTCGGTCTCCGCTTAAGACTTTGGTCAAAGGCAGCACGCTCGCCGGCAAATACAGCATCATCGAGCCGATTGGCAAAGGTGGAATGGGAGTTGTCTATAAGGCTGAAGATATCAGGCTCAAACGAACTGTCGCCCTCAAATTTTTGCCGGCAGAGTTCTTAGAAAATGCGGATGCCAAAGAACGGTTCATTAGAGAGGCTCGAGCGACGGCAGCTCTCTCGCATCCTCACATCTGCACCATCCATGAGATCAATGAAGAAGAGCCAGAATCCTTCATCGTCATGGAATTCATCGACGGCCAGAGTCTAAGGCAGAGAATTGCCGGAAAACCTATGGATCAAAGTCAAGCCCTGGATATTGCCATTCAAGCGGCGGAGGGACTCAACGAAGCCCATAAAAAAGGGATCGTCCATCGGGACATCAAGCCCGGGAACATCATGATCACAACGCCTGGTCAGGTGAAAATCATGGATTTTGGCCTGGCCAAAGTCCTGGGGGAATCGCTCATCACCAAAGAACCGATGACGATGGGGACAGCTGCTTATATGTCGCCAGAGCAGGTCCGCGGAGAAATCCTGGATCATCGGACCGACATCTGGTCTTTGGGAGTTGTGCTTTATGAGATACTGACGGGGCAGATTCCGTTCAAAGGGGACTATGAGCAGTCGCTGATGTATGCCATCGTCAACAAAGAGCCGGAGCAGATATCGAGAATTCAGGCCGACATCTCCAGAGAGCTCGAGAACGTCATCCACACGGCGCTGGCCAAGGACCCGGCAGAACGCTACCAGAGCATGGGAGAGTTTTTGGACGACCTGAAAGCTGTGGCCGAAGGGCTTAAGCCGCTCAAAGCAAAAACTGGGCTGTTCAGAGGCAAAATCCTGGGCCTCAAGAAAATCCATGCCTACGCGGGGCTCGGGGGTCTCATCGTCCTTTTCGCCCTGATCATGATCTTTCTTACGCCCAAGCGCGGCCATGCCTACGAATCCATCGCCGTCCTCCCCCTCGAGAATCTTTCCGGGGATCCCCAGCAGGAGTATTTCTCTGACGGCATGCACGAGGCGCTAATCACCGACCTCGCCAAGGTTGGCGGTTTGAAGCGGGTGATCGCCCGGAGCTCGGTGATACGCTTCAAGGGAACGAAAACGCCCCTGTCCAGGGTTGCCCAGGAGTTGAAAGTCGACGCCCTGATCACGGGCGCAGTCCTGCGTTCAGGAAACCGAGTGCGCGTTTCCGCCCAGCTGATCAATCCCGCCACCGAAGCGCAGGTATGGGCCCAGAGCTACGACCGCGACCTGCGCGACATCCTGTCCCTCCAGAACGAGATTGTGTCGGCGATTACGCGCGAAGTGAAAGTGCAGCTCACCCCCCAGGAAGAGACGCGCCTGGCCAGCGCCCGCCAGGTCAATCCCGAGGCCTACGAAGCCTATCTCAAAGGTCAGTTTCACTGGTACAAACTCACTCGAACGGACCTCGAGAGCGCGTTAAAGTACTTCGAGCTAGCCCTCGAAAAAGATCCGGAATATGCCCCGGCCTATGCGGGAATCGCCTTGGTTTGGAGTGGACGCCAACAACAAGGATTCGTTCCGGCCACCGAGGCCATGCCGCGGCGGAAGGCGGCTGCGCTCAAGGCTCTGGAGTTGGATAGCACGCTGGCGGAAGTTCATTACACTTTGGCGGGCATCCACTCGTGGGGGGATTGGGACTGGGTAAGTGGGGAAAGGGCGTACCGCCTGGCGATTGAACTCAACCCCAACTATCCGGATCCGCGCGCTTATTATTCCCATCTCTTGTACATCATGAGACGTCCCGAGGAAGCGATGGCACAGATCAAACGAGCCTTGGAATTAGACCCGTTAAACGCCCTGTTCCAGGCTATTTATGCTATGGATTTGATGTACGCACGCCGCTATGATGACGCTATCGCGCTACTCCGCGACACGCTCAAAGCCTCACCAAACGACTTGGTGGCGCTGTCGACCCTCCGGTCCGCCTATCACATGAAGCATATGTATAAGGAAGCGCTGGAAGTGTGGAAGGTGTCATATGCGGCGAGAGGTGATCATGAAGCCGAGGAAGCCTTGGCGCGCGGCTTCGCGGAGAATGGATACCAAGGTGCTCTGCAGCGGGCGGCGGAGACGTTGATAGCGCGCTCACGGACAACTTATGTCACGCCCTGGCAAATCGGGACACTGTATACCCGTGCCGGGAAGAACAATGAAGCCCTCGAATGGCTGGAGAAGGCCTATGAAGCGCATGATCCCAATATGCCTTATCTCAGTGTTGACCCAATTTTTGACGACCTGCGGGCCGACCCGCGCTTTCAGGATCTTCTGCAACGGATGAACCTTCAGTAAAAGATGGTCGAGGAAGAACTCCGGCGCATGCCTGCCAAGCGCTGGGCCGAGATGATCCGCAAGGTTTATGAAGTCGACCCGATGCTCTGTCCAGAGTGCGGAGGGACGATGAAGGTCATCGCCTTTATCACCGATTTCTCCGTGGTCGATCGCATCATCAACCACATCAAGCTGACGTTCACAGCAGACAAGCCTCCCCCACCGCACATCGCTTATCAAGAGCTTTTGATGGCCGCCGAGACCTCGGCCGAATATCTGTCATGACCTTTTCTTTGCTCGAGAGCAGAGGTCTGGCTAATTTCTGGGGCTTCTGGCCTCGCGGGCGTTTCCACCCCAACATCCCGGCTCTCCAAAGCCGTCCTTGACAGGGCTTGATGTCTTGACCTATGCTCCCTCACGATGGTCGAAGGGGCAAACGGCCGCAAAAATGCTCACCCGGCGAGCGCGACCGAAAACCAAATTACTATACTACGGTTAAACGCTTACGAACTTTATTGGTAGTCAATTTATTTAAAGCTACAATTTTTTTCCACCAGTTTCAGCTTTCAAACCATCGCAACTTATAGGGGCTTCAACTTCGATTACTTTGTATCCTTTATCTTCGAGCATTTCAACTACATCTGGTATGGGGTCGTAACCTAAATTCGATTGTTTACGTAATTCAATTGCAGCGTTTTCAGCATCAGCATTGGTTTGAATAATATGAGGATAGATAAAAAATTCGGGTGCTTCATCAATATTCAAAATGTTTTCCAGTTCTAAATATCTTTCAAGTGCTTCTTTGGTTTTTTCTTCAACTGCAATTTGTTCTGATTTGTTAAGTTTTGAGTTGAACTTACGAAATTCAACTTCGTTTAATTCAACATTTACTGATAATTCAGCAAAAAAATAATCAACTGAAACATTTAAAATTTTGGCTAAATCAATTATAATATCGCTTGAAATAAAATTCATTCGAGCAATAAACGAGGAGGTGCGGTATAAAAGAACACAAGACGACAAAACATTTGATGTCTCTTCTCTTCAGTTTAATTTTGCTGTTTTCGTTTCAATTCACCTCTCCTGTTCACGCACAGGATTTTGCCACCAAGCTTGCGGATCAATTTTTGAAGAAGGTGCCCATTACGGATGTTGATCCCAATATGACGATAGAGCAAGCACTCAAAATACAGGAACAATTTGTCGCTCACCTAGTTAAAGAATTTGGAGAACCAGTAGGATATAAGGCAGGGCTGACAAATCCCGCTGCACAGAAAGCCTTCGGCATACCGCAACCCGTACGGGGCACACTACTGAAAAAGATGCTCCTCAAGAGTGGTGCAACTTTACCCGGGAATTTCGGCATACGTCCACTCATTGAAGGAGATCTCATTCTTCGGGTGAGCAGTGATGCGATCAATCAGGCAAAAACAAAGGAGGAGGCTTTGAAAGGTATCGATGCTGTCATCCCCTTCATAGAACTGCCAGACCTTGCCTATGACCCAAAAGTCAAAATGAACGGCCCTGCATTGGTTGCGATTAATGTGGCTGCACGTTATGGAGTCATGGGTGACCCCATCCCTCTTACAGCATCGCCGGAATGGATGGAGCGGCTGAAAAATTTTACTGCCCAACTCTTCGATGAAAAAGGCGCCGTATTCTCTGAGGGGAAAGGAAGTGCCCTGCTCGACGATCCACTTAATGTTGTTCTCTGGATTAAGGACTCCCTCGCTGCCGAAGGGAAAAAATTAAAGAAAGGCGACTTGCTTTCCCTTGGCTCCATCACCAAGATGATGCCAACAAAACCTGCAACGACTGTCCGAGCAAAATTTATCGATCTTGATCCTAAAGGCCCGGTAGAAATAAGCGTGAGTTTTAAATAGAATAGGAATCCGAGGACGTTGCTTAAAGTCTTAAAGTTTCTAAGGTCTCGGGTCGTCGGATTCGGGATCAGACTTAAAGATTGAGATCCGTGGTCATCCATAAAAAAGTTGGCGTATCCAATTGCGGATTGCGGAGTGCGGAATTCGGAATTGAGAATACTATCCAAAATAGTCAAAGCATGGAGCATAGCAAAGCCAGAAGGGTCAGGCCTCAACATTCTCAACAAGTTAGTTTTTCAAATACTGATCTCTGATGTCATCCATAAGTTGCGGCCTGGCAAGGCCGCGTAGTCTTGTCGATGGAGAGCCTACCCAGGTAGCCGTTAGCCACGGGCCTGGAATCCAGCCTTGCAGGTGTTCTGGGAGCCGGATGGTGTAACGCACCACGTCAGGTTCTGCTGGGAGGTTTGGGGTCAAACCTCAAAAATTCGAAGATCACCCACAAGAACGTCTGCCGGACGCACGACCTGGGTGAGGAGGGGAAGGCCCTCTTCATCACGATGGAGTACGTTCGGGGTGAGGACTTAAAGAGCCTGATGCCGCGGACGAGGATTTTAGCCGCCGGCACAGCCGTTTCCATCGCCCGCCAAGTTGCGGAAGGGCTGGGGGAGGCGCACCGGATAGGAGTCGTTCATCGTGACTTGAAGCCCGGAAACATCATGATAGATAAAGAGGGCAACGCCAAGATTATGGACTTCGGGATCGCCCGGTCGCTCGCGCGCGCGGGGACGACGGCCGAGGGTGCCGTCATCGGCACCCCCGAATACATGAGCCCGGAGCAGGTTGAGGGGAAGCCGGCTGATCAGAGGGCCGATGTCTACGCCCTGGGCGTCATTCTCTTCGAGATGGTCACGAGTCGTCCGCCGTTCGAGGGTGAGACTTCCCTTGCCGTCGCCCACAAGCACAGGTACGAGCCTGCCCCTGATCCCCGGGATCTCAACCCCCAGATTCCCGAAGAAATCAGCCGGCTCATTCTTCGCTGTGTGGAAAAAGAGCGGGAAAAGCGCTATCAGACAACTGGAGAGTTCCTGGCCGACCTCGAGACCGTCGAGGCTACCCTCCCAACGACCGAACGCGCCCTGACCGGCCGGCCTCCCACAAAACGCAAAACAACCCCCTCGAAGACAATTACCGTGAAACGCCCTTCACATCTCCCGCCGCTTCCGTCCCCCCCCACCGAGCGGTAACTCCGGTTGACGTTTTCCCCCCTGAATCGCCCCTCCGGGATAAGGGCCTCCCTATGCTATCTGGGAGACGAGGTCATATTCAAGACGATGGCCCGTTTCTTGAGGCCATTCTCCCGGCATGGCGGGAGTGTATCGTCCTCGACATCCCGAGCGGACTGTTCTCTGCCGGGTCTTGTTCCATTACTTCGACCGGTTCCTCTCAGGCTACGAGAGGCGGTTCGAGAAGGAATGCGGTTACCTCCGGCCGATTATCAGAGAAGACGTCGAGGGAAATTTGAATTGCGGCAAAATAGGGTGCTGTGCGGCCTAAAAACGCCAGAAACACCAGAAATATCAGATTTATCGGGGTCCAAGGGACAGATTTCTGACGTTCCTGAGGTTTCTGACGTTATTTGATGTGCTGGCGTTAGAAAATTTTAACAAAGTCTTTACCTTTCTGCCTTCCAGGTTTCCGGAGAAAGGACCAGAGGCGTCATTTACAGAGGGTGTCCACTTTAGATGACGGTCTAAATTGGTTTTTGTTGCTTATTTTGGCCTCGATTTCCCTATATAAGCTATTTAATATCAATAATTTGCGATAATAGCCGAGTTTCATTAGAAATGGGAAAATACCTCTATTTTTTAACCTAAAATGGGACGAAAACCCGGCTTGGAATTCTCTTAAGTTATTGATAATAAGCCATTTACAGATGTTTACATAATTCCTATTATCATACGCAAACGCAATGCCTACTTCTCTGTATTCGACCTTAGAAATCGGCTTAACGTGCTCGGACTTACGCCGAGCGCTCCTTGGCATAACCCCTAACTCCCCTCTTTCTTACCCCATCTTTAAGCTCCGAGAGGCTATATTTGAGCAGTTTTGACCTCTTGGCCATTGTCCTGGTTGCGATGCCGTATTTCTTAAGCCAGTAATGGACTGCATCTTTCTTACAGCCCAACATTTCTGCAATTTCCCGGATTGACTTTTCTTCCCCGACATAAAAGCGGACCAGGTCTTCTTTCGCGGGCTGTTTTCCCGTAGGTGGCCTTCCCCTCCCCACCTTTAGGCCTATGGCCTCCTTATACCTAATTCTTGCCATTTAGGTAGATATCTCCTCTAATAATTTATTGAGGGGAACTGTGCGTCGAATATTAGATATGAGAGATTTATTAATTCGAAACGGTTGATTTCTTGTTTCCTTACGCAGGAAATCATATGTCCTCTTATCTGCAAAAAAGATATCTACATATGGAGCGTATACAATATGGTCAGCATCCATCCAATCGCTTGGGTCAATTTTCTTGTCTGAAGAACGTAAAGCCCTTAAAAGAGCCGTCCGAATAGAGAAACCAGGGCAGGTTGAAAGATTAATTTTTTCAATGTATTGTGAAACTTCAGTCTCCAAAACTCCAGTAATTTTTGCCACATATGGAATGGCTTCATGTGCTAATCTATAAAATACCGCTAAAGAACCTGTATCAGAGAGATATCTCTTCTCTATATCTGAAAGCCCCTCTAATCCTAATAATTTGATTAGAGCATTGGCTAACGAACCCGTTTCTTCGACTGCTTGAAAAATCTTCTCAATAAAGATATTTGATACTCCATCGGTCTCATCCGTTGATTTAAGTTGTTCAATAATTTTTCTTGCTTCCTTCAAATTATCTGGACGCGTATTTTTAAGAGTTTTAATTCTTCCTTTAAAATAATTACCAAATAGTTTTCTGATAGGCTTGAAAATCTCTTCAATGTCACTTGCTGCTTCGTAAATTTCTCGAGACTTCAGAAGTATGCCTAAATTGTGTTCCACATAATTAAGAAGAAATTTGCAATTCGTTTTTTTCCAGAAAGTTTCTTTTAACAGTCTTCTTGGGTCATAATTTTTTGAAGAAATTTGGTTTAGCATTTGAACAATAGCTTCTTCCTGGATAATTGAGCACCAACCAAGAGCTGAGAAACGTAAATTTTTAAAATTTAGTAATCTAGTTAGTCTCTCCTCTCTGCTCTGCTTATCCTTTAAAGCAGCTATTTCTTGAAGATGTTGTAAGCTCAGACACAATTCAGTGTTTTTTTGATTCCATTGCCCGAAAAACTCATCAAGAAAAACCTTATCAATATCTGAAGAAGTATATTTCCGATATGAAATTTGAGAGAGTTGAGATGTATCTAAATAAACATACATTTTTGCTTTTATAATCTATTTGGTCTAATTTTCAGATTTCTTTTTTGGCTCCTTATATTTTCTTCTTGTAGACCATAAGACATCAAGAAGGACGGGTTTTTCGGGATAAATTGCTCTTAGACAATGTTGCCACGCATAATACATTTCTTTAAAGATTAATTTGCTTAGCGAAAAATCAGAAGGCCTTATCAGAATTAGCAAGCCAGATTCGCCAAATTCCTCATAAAATCGACTCTTTCTATGGCTCTCCCTTATTAAAGCATAATTAGCCTCAACATATCTTTTATAATCATCAGGAAAGTTATTTTTAATTTCTCTCATAAGAATAGAATCCAACGGCACATGCAGGAATTTTCTTATTTGACATGACTTATCTAAACTCGGTAAGCTTGCCCAATCTACGTAAACCTTCAAAAAAACGTTTAATGGTTTTTGAGCTTGACCGTGAGATAGAGTCTTTCCATCTTTTGCTTTTATTTCCTTCTTTATTAGTTTAACGATCGAGTCATGAAAACTATCAAACTCCTCTTGAGAGATAATATTCTCTAATTGCTTTATTTCTTCGCTCATAATTCTAATAAATTTATCTACCCCACCACTTTCTAATGCTCGTCCTATCGATGGAATATAAGTCATCATTGCAAGACCTTCTGCAACAGCATTTCTCTCTTCAAATTTAAGCTTGTCTATTATATCCATTTATATCTCCGCCTAATGAGAATTTCCTTCCGATAAATCATCTTTCTCAAATTTTAATTCTGGAAGACAGACTATTTTCGTATTACTGATATCTAAGGGGATTGTGTTAGTTTGCTTTTTATCCTTAGACTTTTCAAATTTTTCTATAATATATTTTAATTTAGGATTCCTTTAAGTTCTTTTTCAGCCTTTTTGAGTAAAAGATTGTTATATTTCCTAGCGAAGTCATAGGCATTTTTTTGGTGGGCTCTTTCTGCTTCATCGAGACCATCCAAGCTCGGTAAAAGAGATAATAAATAATTTTGTATCGTGAGCACAGTCTTCAAAACTACAAACATTAATTGTGACCTAGAGAATGTTTTATCAGGAATCCAAATATTGCTTTTTACAACAGGATATTCCTCTAATTGTCTATCATCAGTTTTTATAAGAATTTTCCCAAACCTGGACGAACTTGGATACTTCTTAACATAGGGTGTTTTATAGATTTCTAACTCTTCCCAATCGAAAAGCTCTCTTGGAATAATTGGTTGATAAATCTCGGTGCAACTTCTGTTATAGGACACTCGTAGCAAAGGGGTTATAACTCTCTCTAATCCCGTTCTGATTCTCATATATGTGCTTTTCTTATCAACCAATGTTTTTTCCGCAGGAAACGGTAACCCTAATCTTCTTGAGAGCAAAAAATCTGCCGATATGTTAACGAAGTATAATTGGTTTATGCATAATGCAAAGGAGCTTGGAAAGTGCCCGAAAAGGGGCGTATTGACCCCTATAAATCCTACGCCTTTTAGTGCATCATCTGCTTTATAAATCAAAACCATTCTATCCTTATTGCCAATTCTATTAATAATATGGAAGTTTGGGATAATGCCGTAAATGTTTTTATCTAGGTAAAAATAACCAAGCCATAAACCTATCCTAACCTTGTCTAGCCAGGTTAGCATAATCTCTATAGAATGGGCATCTATTGGCCCTTGATTAATTATGGCTAATATCACTTGTCTTGCTTCTTTTTCTAAGGCTGAAAACATATTATTACAATTTAAACATGCAGGAAATCTTAGCTGGTCAAATGAGAATCTTCTTAATTTTTTAGTTCTAATGTCTACACCAAATGGCACTTTTCTGTTTGGATTACCCGTCTCATTTATAAGCCACTGCGGGATGACATGTTCTAAGGTTTTTGACTTTGGTTTTTCCCCACAAAAAACGCATAATTTTTCCATTTATGATATCTATATCAAGCTAAATTGATGCCTGAAGAGAATTTCTAATTCCTTCTGCCGACTTTCTCGATATTATGTATTGCGCGAAATGCGAATCCTTGTGGATAATAATCTATGAGTTTTATTTTTATAGCATTAAAGTCTATTTTCACTTGAACGTTAGGGTCGTAATCTCTTATATTTTTTAATAAAGTCATTAATATCTCATAATTATTTTGAAAGGAGCTAAAATAGAGCCGGAATCCGTAGTTTAAGAAACTAGCAACCGAGTCCAAAATCGCATGACGACCAACAGTAAAATCATCTCCAGGGCTTGTCACCGAAGCCACATGAAGTAAGCATTTCTATTACTTCTTGTTTGCTTTTCCCAATCTTATAGAACTCCTTTATTGACCTTCTTACATATCCACGCAATTCTATGACGTCATCATTATTAACAGAATCAGTTTTTCCTGCATGAACAACATCACATCGAATATCGTAGAGGTATTTCATCCTCTTCCAAATTGATTCTGAATCATTTTTATCCTTTCCAATTAGAACAGCAGTATTTCGTGCAATTCTATATCTTAATTCACCTTCTCCGCTAGGATTGAATAAGCTCTCCATACTCATCATACATGTTAAAAAGGCCAAGTGTTCCTGATTGGTCGAATAGGATATTTCAAAATTATCATGTGCTAATCTTAGAGAACATTCTTCAAATGGAATTCTTACAATACTAAGAAAGGTTTGCAAATCCGTTAATTCCGACTTCTGTAATGTGTAAATAGTCCTATCAATGCAGCTCCCGTCTATGCCCGTTTTAATTGCCATTATTCCAGATTTGTCATCATCGAAAAAGTAATATCTATCTGGCATGAAAATATGTCCCTCTTTAAATAGTCTCATTAAACTAAGGCTTTTATATAAATAACCATTTGCATATGTGTTGTCATACTCATTTAGAACGCGAAAGTTATCATTATCAAGCTCGCCTGATACATTTACCGCAAAATCATCAATTAAATTACTGATTATATAGCCTTTGTCTTCTTTTAGGTTCAAATAGGGCTTTTCCCCTGTTACCCTCACTCTTGCTAGTATCTCAGGAATATTTTCAAACTTAATGATAAGCTCAATTAATTCACGACTTCCTATGTCTTCGATTTTAAATCCATGTTCCAACTTTATATCTAAAATTGATGAATCAGTATTTGTAAGCAATCCAGCAAAGCGTATTTTCCTTTTCTTCACTCTCACTCTATCCTTAATTCAGTTTTTCATATGCTGACAAAATTAAAATGATTTTATATTCACAGAGTAGCAAAGTCAAAGTTATATATAGAGAGTAGGCTTGTCCCCCATGTGCCACCGGTGTGCCAAAAACTGATAAAACTCGCCTAACTATGAATAAAGCTGACTAAACGAGAAAGACAAAAAATCGCTGAAAATCAGGGGAAAACTGGTGCCGGAGGAGGGAATCGAACCCATAACCAAATCGCCCAGGGCTGGATTTTGAGTCCACTGCTCCCAAACAGGTTGAAATAGACTTGTCCCTTTGTCACTTTGCTGTCACCAAGTTTGCCCAAATCCGCCTAGCTACGACTAAGGACGCCCAAAATGGAGGAGGACCAAAAACTCTAAAAAACCATGGGAAAAGGGTGAAATAATCTGGTGGAGCTGACCGGGATCGAACCGGCGACCTCTTGACTGCCGGTCAGGCTGGCCAGGCCGCCCTCATAACCCCACTGTGGCACCCAGTGTGTCACCTATTTGCATCCAACTATACAAATAATGCAAACAATACAAACAGTGCAATACGCCGCTATTTTCCTTTAACCACCTAATTTTTCAGTAAGTTGCTGGCAAATATGAGCTTAACGAAATAAGCTCACTTCTTCTTCCTGGAGAATTTTAAGTCCCTTGTGTCCGCCAATTCTAAAGGGCAGACCGGTGCCAAAATAGTGCCAAGTTGTCTGCAAAAATGATGCAAACTAATGAGTTTTTTCGAGAAATACTGGTCAATAACAAGCACTGACGGGAAAATGCAAAATTCACATAACAAAAGGCTTAACAGGCTAAGCCATTGATTTATATCGAGTTGGCCCCTCTCCCCTTTTCGATCGCTGAGTTATGCCCGCTCACTCAATAATTTTTTCTCGAGAATAGAAAAGAGAAATTCTTCGATCAGGCTTAATTCTAAGATTTGAATTTAAACATAAAAATCTTCTTTGTCAATATATTGTGAGTCCACGAATCCTCTATGCTTAGAATAGAGTTGGAGAATTTATGGATATGAATTTGCTTTTTCTATAAATTCTCCCTTATTCCCATCAATGAGTGAAGCTCCTCGTGGCAGGACAGGAGGGTCCTGCGAAGGATTGCATAAATATCATTCCTTTCGCATTTTGCCTAAAGGCATAATAGCCAGCGGATATTCATCCTCAGGCAAATCAAGAACTTTTTTCAATTCTTCGTCTTTAAAAGCCCCCATCATAACCGTGCCAATTCCCAATGTAATCCCTTGCAAGTAAATATTTTCCCCTATATGCCCTACCTCGATATGAACATATCTTTCTGCTCTCTCGCCATATTTAAACGAAGTCCGCTCATAGACACCGGCCATAACGATTAGGGCGGCTCCCTCTTTAATAGAACTCTGTTGGAGAGCAGCATCGTATATCTCTGTTCTCTTATCACCATCAAATACTTTCTTTAGCGAATGATTTTTTGGGATATATTTATAGACTCCCTTCGATAGTCCCTTTGCATTTCCAACTATTAAATAGAGTTCTATAGGATAGAGAGCACCTGCCGATGGAGCTGTTCGATATCCACCCTGCCATTCATATTTCGTATTCCACTTAGTGGGAAGTTTCTCCGTCTTTTTTGTAATGCCTTGGGCAGCCCAGAGAATTTGAGAAATATCTGAAATTGATAAAGGCTCTTCCGCATAGGTTCTAATCGATCTTCTCATGTTCAATGCTTTCTCAACGGAAGTCTCACTCTCATAACGTGGATTTGGCAACTGGATAATCTCCGATTCGGAGCCTTGTCCAGTTTTTTCCGGAATTTTCTCTTGAGCTAAGCCGCTGAGTACAAGGGCTACTCCAGCCAAAAAAATGGGAACGGATAATAAACACATTTTTCTCATCTCAGTACCTCCTCTCTTGCTTTAATTATCTGTTCAAAGACATGGCTTGGGGAAGAATTTTCAGTCAAAAATTTTCATTTATTGTTTGAGGCTTTGTCCTTAATTTTTTCGTATCAGTAAAAAGAGGTGTTGCGCATTTATGGCAAAATCGACTATCAGGTAGGTTTTCTGTCTGACACTGGGGCAAATCATCTTTTAACCTGTCTTTATACAATTAACATTCCCCACCAAGGTTGTCAATTTGGAGGGAAGCATCTCCGTTTCCGTGATGACAAGGTTCATGCATGGGTCCTGTCGCGGTGTGTCCCTGTCCGTCCTCGCTCCGCACCCATCAAGAGAGGGGTCCCCTACGCTGCGGGCGTTGCAGGGCGCACACCGCGCCACCCATTTGCATTTTTTAATTTCTACTCATCACGGAAACGGAGATGCTTTGGAGCTATTCCTTGACAACCTGAACGCGAGCATCGTGGGCCAAGGTGAAATGTCCCTCTGTTATGACCAGCTCTCCTTCCTTTATTCCATCCAAGACTTCTGCATATTCCTCGTTCTCAAGGCCAACTTCGAGGTAACGCCACTTGGCCAATGCGCTTTCAACGACAAATGCCAATTTCTTTCCCCCTCTGACAAGTATTGCTTCTTGTGGAATGAGAAGCCTATCTCTATAGACCTCAGCTGCTATTTCTACTTCAGCATGCATCCCAGGCTTTAGCTCCTCCTCAGGATTCGAAACCACAATATGGACGGTGCATGTTTTATCTTCAGGATTGATGAGGGGGCTTATGGCTCTGATATTTCCTTTGAAAATTTTTTGAGAGTAGGCACTGAATCTCAAATCAGCTTCCTGGCCAACCTTCATTTTCCCTATCTCACTCTCCAGCACCTTGGCCTGAACTTTTACCTGGCTGATGTCAACCAAAGTGAAAAGCTCTCTGCCTCTCTCCACATTTTCCTGAGGAGAGATCATGATCTCGGCAATGATGCCTGAAAAAGAGGCCCGAATCCTTGTTTTCTCCAGCTCCATCCTTGCAATTTTGACATCAATCTCAGCCTGAGTTAACCCCTTGGATGAAGCCATGATTTCTTCCTTCTTCCGGCCAGTCTCAATCAGAACCAATTCATAATCTCTTGAAGCTCTTTCAATATCTTCTCTGGAGATCAGGCCTTTGTTGTAAAGCGCGTTGGATTTATCAAATTGCTCTTTGGCTTTTTTTATTTTTTCAAGAGCAGAGCCTTTAATCTCCTGCTCAGGCTCTGAAAATTGCTTTTCCAGGTAGAGTTCTGAAAGATATTTCAGACGCAATGCCTCCTGCTTGGCGAGCTTCAATTTATACTCGCGGTCATCCAGCACAACGAGCAAATCTCCTTTCTTGACATGCTGGCCTTCTTCGATATTTAATCTTTTGATGACCCCTGAAACTTCAGCCTTCATCACTATTTTCCTCTCTGTAACAGCCTCTCCTGGAGATTTTAATTTGATGATAAGGTCGCCCTTTCTGGCAACAACAGCCTTCACAGGAAGAACAATCTGTTCCTGTTTCGGAGTCAAAATTTGAGAATCCGGAGAAGACTCAGAAAATGCGCTTTCTTTAGTCTTGAAGGTTTTATTGATGAAGAGAAAATATGCCAATAACCCGGCAACGATGATAACCAGAGAAATAGCCAATACTTTTTTTGAGAAAGCCATTTTATTTTAATGCGCTCCTTTCTTATTTATTTCAAAAATGATGTCTCACTTCTTTTAGCTCTTTGAATTTTTCACAAGCCCAAAACCGAATTCTATTTCCATAGAGATAGAAAATGGGAATGACAATCAGGATAAAAATAGTGGAGCTAACTAGTCCCCCTGCTGTGCAAAGGGCTAAAGAGGACCAGATCTGTCTTTTTCCTGCTTCGACCTTAATCAAAAGCATGGGCAGAATGCCAAAGACAGTCGTGCTTGTGGTCATAAAAATGGGCCTGACCCTTTCCCTGGTTCCTTTTAAAACTGCCTCCAGGAGCCCAAATCCCTGTCTTCTTTTTAAATGGATATGGTCAACGAGAAGGATGGCATTGTTGACAACTATTCCTCCGAGCAAGATGACTCCTATGTAAGCCGAAGAATCGAAGGGATACTTGGCAATGATAAAAGCCACGAAAACTCCGACAAGCTCCAGAGGAACGGCCAGCATGATGAAAAAGGGATGGATGAATGATTCATAGAGAGCGGCGAGAATCATGAAGATGATGACAAGCGAAAAAATGATGGCAAATTTGACCTGGCCTTTTTCTTCTTCAGTCATCCTCCATTCCTCTTCCAGAATAGCAGAAAAGCCCGGCAGCAATCTGAGGCTTGAAAAAATGGCTTTCTTGTATTTCTCGGAGGCCTTGGATGGACCTCTGAATTCCCACATCACCATCTGCTGGTATTGCTGGTTCTCCCTGTCGATGGAGCCGGCAATGGGCCTCTCCTCTAGATTTGAAATCTCTCCCAGTCTCAGATATTCTCCACCTGAGGTTCTGATGAGAGAATCTTGAAGATTCTTGATGTCTATCTCGTCTGCTTCAGGAAACTTTATAGAAAATATCATTTCTTTTCCGCCGATTGTTGTTCTAAGAGGATTTCCAAAGCTTCCTCTGACAAGGGATTGGAGATGGAAATAAAGATACTGGGGATCGATGTTATACTTTCTCAAAGCTTCTTTATCAAGTCTCAAAATATACTCAAAAGAGTCAGTTCTCCAGAAACTGTATCGACTGGAAACAACCTTAACATCTTTGATCCGTGGATTTCTTTTTAATGTCCGTTCTAATTCAGAAGTAATTTCTTTTAATTTTTTTAAATTGTAACCGTAGAATTTTATTCGCGAATCGTAAAAAGTTCCTGTCCCCATGCTGGAATAGTATCCCTGGGGGTCAAACCCAGAAATGCTGACATTTATTCCGGCAAATTGGGTGGCAAGCTGGATCAATTCTTCCTTCAATGAATAGGGGCGGTAGGAACGCTCGATTCGAGGAGGAAAGCTTATGATGAGATAGGCGTTTATCGGAGAAACAAAGGTATTCATTTCTTTTTCGTAATCGGCCTCCAGCACTTTTTCTTCGAATTTTTTGATCACCTCATCTGTTTTTTCGATGTCAGTCCCCGGTGGCATCTCGATACCAACATAAAGCCTCTCTTTGGAATACCAGTTGAAAAATTCGCCTATGGTCACTTCTGACCTGAACCACCTGTAACATCCATAAGAAAGGACGACAATGATGCTGATGACTTCAAGAGGATGGCGAAGGAGAAAATTCAAGAATTTCTCAAAATAGCCACGGAACTTTTCTTCTTTAAGCTTTCTTTCCTTCTTTATCAATACTGGACTTAAGGCTGGGATAAGAGAAAAAGAGACAAGAAGTGAAGCGGCCAGGGCTGAAGAGATAACTATGGCCAGGGGGAGGTAGTACATTTTCAGGCGACCTTGAAAGTAGGCGAATGAAAAGAAGACGCTTATGGTGGTTAGAGTGGAAGCTAAGACTGCCACAAAAACTTCTTTCGGACCCTGGATGGCTGCTTCGAATGGCGAAAGACCTTTCTCCCGCAGGCGGAGCACATTCTCAAAGACAACAATGGAGTTATCAACGAACATCCCAAAACCCAAAGCCAGCGCCCCCAGAGTCAGCATGTTCATAGAAATCTTGAAGAAGAAGATGAGATTAAAGGTGATGACAACAGAAAAGGCAATTGAGGAAAGGATGAGGAGAGAGGGTTTTAAGCTTCTCAAAACCAGGAAAATCATCAAAAAAACCACAAGAGTGATGATTCCTGCTAAACGATACAAATCTCTCAGGTTCTTGCGAATCTCTTCACTCTCATCATCCACGACTTTGAAAATCAGATCCGACGGAAAGTCCTTTTTCATAAGCTCCAATTTGACTTTGACTTCCCGGGCGACTTTAAGGGTGTTTGTCCCTTTTTCTTTTGAAATGTCTAATCGGACCGTCGGCTGGCAATTGATCCTGTTTATGAAATAGATATCGCCGTAGGAAGGAACTATTTGCGCTAAATCTTTGATTTTAAGTGGATTGCTTCCTAAATAGGTGATGATTGTCTCACCAAGCTCCCTTATCCCGCTGATGTTATCGGAAACCTTAAAAACATACTCCTGGTTTCCCTTTCTCACTCTGCCTGTGGGAAATGTTTGAAGCCTTTGATCTAAAGCATAATTCACCTGATAGGGGTGGATGTCATAGGCTTTGAGTTTCTTTCTATCCAGGATAATCCTAAATTCTGGGTCTGACCCGCCGCTCACTTCAACTTTAGCCACACCTTTAACTGAGCCAATTCCTAACTCCACTTTGTCCTTGACCATCTCCCTCAATCTCTGAAGAGAGTAGTTTCCAGAAATCGTGTAACTGAGAAACGGCCGAACCCTGAAATCTTCAGGAATATAAGGCTGAACTATTGGCTTCACTCCGTAAGGAAGGGAATTTTTCATTTTAGAGATTTCTTCTCTAAGGGCAAGGCTTGAAAATTCCATATTCGTTTTGGGATCAAACTCAAGGGTAATCCTCAAAGAGCCGATTTGAGATTCTGAGGCGATCTTTCTCACTCCTTTAACAGTCGAAGCCACTTCTTCAAGAGGTGCTGTCACCTTGGTCTGGATAATCTCGGGAGAAACGCCAATCCAGGAGGCAACAATGTCAACACGGGGATAATCTTCTTTGGGCGCAAGCTCGAGTGGAGTGTTTAAATAAGAATAAACACTGAGAGCAAGCAGAGCCAGATAGATCATGGCTGTTGCTACTGGCCTCTCAATAAAAATTTTCATTGCTTAGTTTTTTCCCCTCTCTTTTCAACTAATTCATAAATCACGGGGATCAGAATGAGCGTAAAAAGTGTCGAAAAAAGAAGCCCTCCGATCACAACTATGCCTAAAGGCTTCAAAAGTTCTGCTCCCCTTTCCAGTCCCAGAGCCAAAGGGATAAGCCCAAAAAGCGTGCTAAAAGAGGCCATGAGAATAGGCCTTAATCTGACCAGGCACGCCTCGATAACGGATTCTCTAAGGCCCATCCCGCTTATTCTGAGCTGGTTGGTATAATCTATCTCGACGATGGCATCATCGACGACAAGCCCGACTAAAACCACCATCCCGATGATAGAAATAACATTCAGAGTTTGCCCGGCGAGAAGGAGAGCTATGATTGAGCCGGCTGCTCCCATGGGCAGAGTGAACAAAACCAAGAAAGGATACAGCAAGGATTCGAACTGAGCCGCCATGATCATGTAGGTGAGAAGAATTGCCAGAATAAGAGCAAAGATCAGGCTTTTGAAGGATTTGCTCATTTCTTCCTGCTCGCCGCTGAAGACGACTTGGTAGTTTAAGGGCAAGGATAGTCCCTTGATTTCTTCATTAATCGCAGGCACAACCTGGCTGATCTTGGCACCTCGCAGATTCGCTGTGACCAAGACTTCCCTCTGCTGATTTTCTCTCCGAATCTCTTTAGGCCCTTTCACCAATTCGTATCTGACCAATTCTCTTAAAGGAATCAATGTCCCATGGTGAGGGAACTCTTCATTTAAAAGGGCTTCAATGTTCTCCCTCGTCCTTTCTTCAAGGCGCACGAGCACATCATATTTTTTGTCCAATTCCTTAAACTGAGTAGCTATCCTTCCTCTTACTGCATTAATAAGAAAATTGGCTATGATCGCGGGCGAAATATTGGCATATTTCTCAAGGGCTTCCTTCTTTATCTTCACCAAAAATTCAGGCTTTCCTTCTCCAATGTTTGTATTGAGATCGGCAATTCCCTTTAAACCTTTAAGCTTTCTGACGAGATCTTCTGAGATTTCTTTCAATCTATTGAGATCTTCCCCTTTCACTTTTAATCCGACTTCAGCGGTCGAGAAAGCCAAGAATTGTGCCAGAGTGAACTGCTCTCTCACAATCGAATAATCGATGTCAGGAAATTTTTCGAGCTTGTGTCTTAAATTCTCAATCAACCCTTCAAGCTGGGATGGCTTTTCCACCTCAACATAAACTTGAGCTGAATTCAAGGAGACATCAGGGTTCAGGCTTTCCATTCCGCTGACAATTCCTATTTGAGAAAAAGTCAGTTTGGCCGGCTCTCGCTCCTTCAGGAATCGCTCGATGGAATAAACAACCTCCTCAGTTTGTTCGAGGGAATAATCAACAGGTGTTTTCAGGGATAATTCAAAAGAGCTGACTTCAAGCTTGGGCATATGTTCGCGCCGGATTTGTGTTCCCAAAAAGAATGTCACTGCAAAAAAGATTAGGGATACGACAAGCACTCGTGCCTTGTTATCCAAGGACCATTTCAAGAATTGCTCGTAGCGGGAGACAAATCTAGCGTATATAAAATTAAATCCTCTAAAAATGAGGTTAAGGAGAGGTTTGAAGGGAAAGCTCAGGTAATGAAAAAGTAAAGCAAAGAGTTGAAGGAAATAGCTCAAGACAAAATTGAAAATAAAATAAATGCCTTTAGGAATAACAGATAGGAGCCATCTTAGCCCTTTAAAAGGATAAAGCAGGAATCTCGATTTTTCTTTCTGAGCGGGCTTTTTCTTTGCGCCGATTTCCTCTCCTTTCAAAAATTCTTTTCCTATACCTGGCAGCTCAAATTTTCTTGATTCCAACATCGGAAGTAATGTCAATGAAACGACCAGTGAGCAGAGAAGCGAGAAGGTTACTGTTAATGCCTGGTCTTTAAACAATTGGCCAGCCACTCCATGGACATAAATAACGGGAAGAAAGACAACGATAGTGGTCAAAGCCGTAGCTGTGACAGCCATCCCGACTTCTTTTGTTCCGATATAGGCCGCTTCAGATAAACTTTTCCCCAGGCTCCTGTGACGGAAAATGTTTTCTGAAACAACAACCGCACAGTCATCGAGCATCCCTACTCCCAGAGCCAGCCCACCCAATGACATGATATTGAGAGTAATATTGTTGAAATAAAGAAGATTAAAAGTGGCGATCACAGAAATGGGAATAACTGTGTCAATGATGAGCGGAGTTTTCCACTCTTGAAGGAATATCAATAAAACCAGGAAGGCCAAGATGGCACCCTGAATAATTTCGTCGATGACTGAGGCGATGGCATCTTCGATATATTTTGATTGCTCAGAAACAACCTGGATATTTAGTTCGGGGTTTTCTTTCCTCATCTGGCCAATCACTTCCCTCGCAACTTTAGTTACTTTGACCGTATTCGCTCCAGATTCTTTCCGGACAAGGATTCCGATGCTTTCTTTTCCATTGAGGCGGGTCATCCCTTCCCGCTCCTTAATAGAATCCTGAATCCTGGCCACATCTCTGAGCCTCACAACCCCTCTCTGTTCAGTTGTTTGAAGGTTGATTTCCCCAATCTCATTCACAAACTCAAATTCTCCCACAAATCTTAAGGCGTACTTGAAACTTCCTTTTCGGATACTTCCTCCTTGAAGATTGCGGTTAAAGGCATTGATTCTCTGAGCGACCTGGTCTATTGTCAGGCCATAGAGGGCGAGAAGCTGCGGGCTCACTTCCACTTGGATCTCTTTCTCTACTCCACCTGCTATCTCGGCAGACCCAATTCCCTCTACCTGCTCCAGCCGTGGTTTTACAAATTCTTCAGCAAATTCTTTAAGCTCAAGAAGGTTTCTCTCACCGGAAATTGCGATGACCATGATTGGCTTGCTCTGAGGATCTAAAGCAATGAGCGTTGGGTTTTCGGCATCTTCTGGGAGCATATCGCGAGCGCTGTCGAGCTTTTCTCTGGTATGGAGCATGGCAAAATCCATGTTTGTGCCCCAGCTGAACTCGAGTGTCAGGTAGGAGACACCTTCCCTAGAGATAGATTCCACGCGCCGCAGCCCTGGAATGAGGCTGACAGCAGCCTCGAGCGGTCTCGTGATAAGAGTCTCAATCTCTTCAGGAGCAACTCCAGGATAGCGTGCGACAACTGAGAGGCGCGGATAACTGATATCAGGCAGAAGGTCGACGCTCAATTGCCTCAAGGAAACAAAACCGAGGAGGACAATCGCCAAGTAAAACATCAGGATTGTCACTGGCCTTTTAATCGAGAGTTCGGCAAGTTTCATTTTTTTCTATCTTTAGGCACCAAATTTTAGAGTTTAACCAATTCAATAGACGAAATAACTTGATTCAGATTTTCATATTTTTGCGAAATTCAAATCCTATCTCCTTCCTTATGATTGACAAACAACGAAAGGCAATTTAAAATAGACAATAATTTTCAGGGGAAAAAGAGAGGCGCCATGCAACAATCTGAAGGCAAAGATAAAAAGAAAGATACAATCGACGAATTGCGAGATAAAGTAGCGCTCATCGGACCATCTCTTTTCCTCAAAGGTGAGCTCTCTGGCGAGGAAGCGCTTCTAATCGAAGGAAATTTTCAGGGAAAGATAGAGCTTAGAAATCACGACCTGATCGTTGCCCAGGGCGCTAAAGTTGAGGCTGAGATACGAGCCAGGAACATCACCATTCACGGAGATGTCAGCGGAAATATCTACGCCTCAGAAAAGGTCTTTATCTCTGAGCACGGTCAAATGAAGGGCGATATCTGTGCCTCAAAAATTTCGATCATGGACGGGGCTCTGTTCAAAGGAAGCGTAAAAATGGTAGATAAAAAAGAGGAGAACTCTAGCGATTCAAACCCTTGAATTTTTTTTTGCTCTAGTTTAAAGTATTCCCTAGATTATTTTTTATACCGATAGTACTCTGCTGGAGTTTGGCTGGCGATGTATTCAACTGCTTTTTGAATGCAGACTCTGATAGCCTGTTCAGTTGGAGTCTTTGAAAACCCTCCTAAAGCAACTGGAAGCACCCCTCCGACATTCGCACCACCACCTCCTCCAAAGCTTGTGGCGCTCCCAGTAACTGTTGTGGCGCCAACAATCTGGGAGGTCTTGGCATCGATGATCCGAAGGTCAATGGCAATATGGGCTTTTTTTAATCCTGCGCCGACAGTTACACCGAGAACTCTGGTTCCACCGCCAATACCCTTAGCTCCACCTTCAAACTCTGTCACAGCAGCAGTTATGATCAGTTCTGCTCCATAAATTTCGCCTGTGGGAGCTTCTGTTCCTTTTTTAATCCTGCCCGCAGCTGCAAGGTCCTGCTCTTTCATCACAGTATCGAGCTGCTCTCTTTCCAAGACGATGAAGCGATTGCTGTTGAAGAGGACTGTGGTCATCATATCTCTCATCCCCTCTCCAATTTCCCTGAAGTTTATTCCAAACATGCTCAGCCAGCCTGTTTCTCCGCCTCCCTTAGCTGTTTTATCCTGAAATTCGCCTACAGCCAGCCTTGCTTTTGGCCCGTCATATTTTTCTGCCTGTGCTTCAGCGATAGTAGGCCCTCCGCCAGATGTCACAGTGGCAGTTGAAGCACAGGAGATAAACCAGAGCATTAAAGCTACCAAACTTAAAAAAACGAATGTTTTTTTCATTCACTCCTCCTCTTTTCCAGCGAATTATAGGTGGCTAAAAGAAAATTGTCAAATAATCCAACTGGCAGGGAGCCTTTCATCCCAATCATTTCTGTTATAATAGGAGCGATGAGAAAATTCGAGCTCCACTCTGAATTCGAGCCAAAAGGAGACCAGATAAAGGCCATTCAGGAATTGGACAAAGGCCTTGAAAAAGGCCTAAAACACCAGGTTCTCATGGGTGTCACTGGCTCTGGAAAAACATTCACCATGGCCAACATCATTGAAAAGGCCAATAAACCTGTTCTTGTCATCTCCCACAACAAAACCCTGGCCGCTCAGCTTTACCAGGAATTCCGGCGCTTCTTTCCCCACAATGCTGTCGAATACTTTGTCAGCTATTACGACTATTACCAGCCTGAGGCTTATATCCCAGCCACAAACACTTACATCGCCAAAGAAGCAACAATCAATGATGAGATTGATCGCATGCGGCTCTGTGCCACAAATTCCCTCTTTCAGAGGAAAGATGTGATCATCGTTGCTTCTGTCTCCTGTATTTATGGCATAGGTGCACCAGAGACTTACTATTCGATGAGCTTCAGCCTTTCCAAAGACCAGGTTATGCCGAGAAAAAAAATCCTTGAAAGCCTTGTCGATATTCAGTACGAACGCCAGGAAGCTGATTTCAAAAGAGGGACTTTTCGCGTGCGGGGAGATATCATCGAAGTCTTTCCCTCTTACGAAGATTTTGCCTACCGTATAGAGCTTGAGGAAAACAGGATAACTCGCATTTCCTCGATAGATCCCATTCTCGGAAAAACCAAAGATGACTTCGAGAAAATCATCGTCCACCCCAGGACTTTTTTCTCCACGCCTCAGAATATTCTTAGCTACGCCATTCAAAGCATAGAAAAAGAGCTTGAGGAGAGAGTTGCCCTTTTCAAGAAGCAGGGGAAATTCATCGAAGCAGAAAGAATTGAAGAAAGGACTCTTTTTGACCTGGAGATGTTAAGGGAATTCGGTTATTGCCCAGGAATAGAAAACTATTCTCTCTATCTCAGCCTGCGCAGGCCTGGGGATCCTCCTTACACGCTCCTCGACTATTTCCCCCCTGATTTCTTGACAATTGCCGATGAATCCCATGTCACCATCCCTCAGATTGGGGGAATGTACCATGGCGACCGCTCAAGGAAGCTGACCCTGATCGAGCATGGCTTTCGCCTGCCCTCCGCCCTGGACAACCGGCCTCTAAATTTTAAAGAATTTGAAAAGAGAGTGGATAAAGTTCTTTACGTCTCAGCCACTCCAGCTGCTTATGAAATAAAAAAATCCGGAAAACAAGTTGTTGAGCAAATCATAAGACCGACAGGCCTTACAGACCCTGAAATTGAGGTCCGGCCAGTGAAAGGCCAGATTGATAATTTGATGAGTGAAATTGCAACAAAAGCCAGAAAGGATGAGAGAACTCTGATCACCACGCTGACCAAAAGAATGGCCGAAGACCTGACACGTTATTACCATGAGCTCGGGCTTAGAGTTCGCTATCTCCATTCAGAAATTGAAACTTTAGATAGAGTAAAAATATTGAGAGACCTGAGAAAAGGAAAATTTGATGCCTTGATAGGAATCAATCTTCTGCGAGAAGGCCTTGACCTTCCTGAAGTCTCTTTAGTGGCCATCCTGGATGCTGACAAAGAGGGATTTCTCCGTTCCTCAACTTCCCTCATCCAAACTTTTGGCCGAGCAGCGAGAAATGTCGATGGAAAAGCTATCCTTTATGCAGACGCGATGACGGATTCAATGAAAAAGGCTATTAAGGAAACAGCGAGACGGAGAAAAATCCAGAAAGAGTATAACCAGAAAAATAATATCACTCCTCAATCGATTAAAAAAAGAATAGATGAGGTATTGACCAGTGTCTATGAAAGAGATTATTTTGACTACACACGCATTTCTGAAGAGAAAGATGTCTACCTCTCGCCTCAAAAAAGAAAACAAAAGATGGACGAGCTGGAGAAGTTGATGAAGGAAGCAGCAAAGAACCTCGAGTTTGAAAAGGCAGCTCAATTGAGAGATGAGCTTACCAAACTGAAAAAAAGGGAATTGGAGCTAAGTTTAGGCTAAGATGGAAAACACGATAAAGAAAAAAATCGAAGGATTTCCTGAAAAAGCTGGTATCTACTTTTTCAAAAACAGCAAAAACGAAGTCATCTATATTGGTAAGGCTCGCTCCTTGAGGGAAAGAGTGAGGACTTATTTTCAGCCAACTCCTGATCTGAAAATCCACAACATTCTCTCTGAAACTGCAGATATTGATTTTATCCTTACTGACTCTGAGAAAGAGGCAGTTTTTCTAGAGAACAATTTCATCCAGAAATATCAGCCCAAATTCAATCTGAGGCTCAAGGACGATAAGAGCTTCCCTTATATCAGGCTAACTTACAAAGAAAGATACCCAGGAATATACTTCAGCCGCAGAGTAGAACCTGATGGCTCCAAGTACTTTGGCCCCTTTAGTCCATCCCACCAGGCACGGCGAACCATCCATCTTGTCAACAAATACTTCGGCATCAGAAGCTGTGAGGAGGCTGTTCCTGGAAAAAGGAAAAGACCCTGTCTTGAATATGATCTAAAACTCTGTTCCGCACCCTGCGTCGGCTCCATTTCAGAAAAAGATTACAGGGAAAGCGTTGAGAATGCGCTCCTTTTTTTAGAAGGAAGAAATGAAGAACTGATAAAAGTTTTAAAAGAAAAAATGACGGATGCTTCAAGCCGTCAGGAATTTGAGCAGGCTGCGCATTGGAGAGACATCATCCTCACCATTGAACATATCAAAGAGAAGCCAAGACTTATCTCAACAACGCTTGAAAACATGGATATCTTTGGTTTTGCCAGGATAAAGGAGAACATCAGCCTTTATATTTTTTTCATGAGGAAAGGAAAAGTTATCCAATCAGAAGGAATTTTCCTGGAAGAGAACGAAAAAATTTCTAGCGCAGAAATCCTCCATAATTTCTTGGAAAAATTCTACGGAAAAGACAAGGAAGTGCCAGATAAAATCCTGCTGCCTTTTGAGCCATCTCAAAAGGAGAAGCTCTCCAAGATGCTCTCCAATAAGAAAACGGGAAAAATTGAAGTCATCATTCCCCTCAAAGGAAAAAATAAAAGGCTTGTGGATCTGGCCACGAGGAATGCTGAAATTCTTTTGCAGAAAAAACGAGAAGAATTTTCGCCTCTTTTGGAAATAAAAAAGATTCTCAGCTTAAAAAACCTACCGATTCGGATCGAAGGGTTTGATATCTCCAACACAGGAGGGGAAGAATCTGTGGGTTCTCTGGTTGTCTTTGAGAACAGCCAGCCAAAAAAAGAAGATTATAGAAAATACAAAATCAAGACAGTCGAAGGTCCAAATGATGTGGCCAGCCTCAAAGAAGTCATCCAAAGAAGGTACAGCAAAATTCTTGAGCAAAAGGCAGTGCTTCCTGATTTGATCCTGGTGGATGGAGGAAAAGGCCAACTTCATGCATCCAGAAACGCACTTGAAGAACTGGGATTGGGAAATCTTCCCCTTGTTTCCCTGGCAAAAAAAGAAGAAATAATTTTCATTCCCTCAAAAAAAGAAGGCCTTAGGTTAGATAGAACTTCTTATGCCCTTAAACTTTTTCAAAATATAAGGAATGAGGCTCACCGTTTTGCCGTCTCCTTCCACAGGCAGCGAAGAGAAAAGAAAAGCTTTGAATCCCTTCTGGATGGGATTTCAGGCCTTGGCAAAAAGAGGAAAAAAGCTCTTCTCTCTCGGTTCAAGGGCATAGAAGAAATCAAAAAAGCTAAGCCTGAGGAATTGGCAACAATCATCGGAAAAAAGGCTGGCCAGGCCCTCCTCAAGCATCTTGGAGGTTAAACTATGATTGCAGGAATCGGGATTGATATGATTGAAGTGGCTCGTGTTAAAAAATTGGCAGAGAAAAACCCGCGTTTTCTACAGCGAATCTTCACTCCGCGAGAAGCCGAATATTGTCTGAGGAAAAAGAATAAATACCTCCATTTGGCTGCTCGCTTTGCGGCCAAAGAAGCTTTCTTTAAGGCAATAGGAAAAAGGATAATCTGGACAGATGTCGAACTCATCAATGTCCCTTCGGGAAAGCCTCAATTAGAGATCAGGGAAAAAGAAAAATTTGACTTCCATAAAGCCCATGTCTCCATCTCCCATTTGACAGACTATGCCCTGGCTGTAGTTATTCTGGAAAAGGATTGAACGGAAAAAAAGATGCAACCTGTTCAAACAATCAGCTTAATAATCAAGCTGATCAGGATGGCCACTGTGATGCTCAAGGCGGCAGAGAGAAACGCCACTTTCCTTCCCATCTCTTTCCAAAGGATGGCAAAAGTGGAAATGCAAGGAATGAAAAAATTAACAAAAACCACAAAGACGATGAGCTGGTTCATGGAAATAACGGTCATCAAATCTTTATAGCTTACTCCCAAAGCCTGGAGCATCATGATCAAAGAAAGCTCTTTCCTCAGAAATCCGAAGATAAGGGTTACTCCAAGCTCCTGAGGAAGGCCAAGGCCTTTCACAACCAACGGGGAGAGGATAAGATTTATGAGCTTATCCAGGCCAAAAAACTGGAAAAGGCTCAAAACAATACTTCCCGCAACCAAGAGAGGCCAGGCAAATTTCAAAAAAGAGTTTAACTGAAAATAGGTTTTTTGGATCATATTTTTCAGAGAAGGAATCTTCAGCGTTGGAATCTCAAGGATTAATCCTGGAGAGGAATCTTTTAAAAAAAGAGTAATTGCCCGGCCCAGAAGAGCAACCAAAATAATGTTGAAGCAATAAAATCCCAAAGCCCAGAGGGGACCAAGGTAAAAAGCAACCAATGCCAGGATGATTGTTGTCCGCGCTGAGCAAGGGATAAATGGAATCAAAAGAGAAGTGATGATTCGGTCTCTTTGAGATTCCAGAATTCGGGTAGAAACAATGGCAGGAACATTGCAGCCAAAGCCCAAAATAAAAGGAGACACGGACTTGCCATGGAGTCCTATGCGGTGCATGAATGTATCCAGGAGAAAGCCTGCTCATGCTAAATATCCTAAATCCTCCAAAAAGGCCATCAAAAAAAGGAGAGGAACAAAATAAGGCAGGACGATAGCTACTCCCCCACCAATGCCCTGGAGCAGGCCATCGGCCAGATGAAAGAACAATCCTGAGCCTAAATAGATGGAAAGACTTTGTCTCAAGCTATTCAAAGGTCTGAGAAGAATTTCTTCTAAAGGACTTCCAATCTTAAAAATGATAAAAAAGAAGCTCAAAAAAACTGCGATCAAAATAGGATAGCCCAAGAAGGGACGCATGATCACAGCGTCTATTTTCTTATCCCAGCTGACCCTCTTTCCTCTAAAAACTTTGCTTGTCTCTTCAAAAATCTTTAAGGCTAAATGATGCCTCTCTGCAGCTATCACTTCATAAGCCGGTGCATTGCGCTTCTGCTCAATATCATTCCTGATTTTATCCAAGTCTCTTTTCAAGCGAGGATTAATTTCTTTAAGAATCTCATTGCAAAAAAGCTTTGAGGCTTCGATCATCTTGATCGCAGTAAATCTTTTATTGGCAACAAAGGGAAAATCCTCTGGCATAAGACTCACCAATTCCTGGATTTTTTCTTCCACATGCCTGGACCACTTGGGAGAGGAGACTGGCAATCTTTTTTCCAAGGTCTTGAAGGCTCCGTCAATAAGCTCTTTAATTCCTCGGCCGTGGGAAGCAATCGTCGGAATAACAGGAACTCTCAGGATTTTTTCCAGCTCGCGGATGTTGATTTTCACTCCTTTTTTTTCTGCTAAATCAACCATATTCAAGGCAATGATCAGCGGATATTCGAGTTCGATGAGTTCAAGTGTAAACTCCAGGCTTCGGCTTAAAATCGAGGCATCAATCACATTGACAATGAGATCAGGCTTTTCTAGGAACAAATGGGTGAGGGCAACTTTTTCAGCCGGGTCTGAGGGGTTGAGCGAATAAGTTCCTGGCAAATCAATGATGTTGAGAAGCCGGCCTTCAATATTAACCCTGCTATGGGTATGCTTTACCGTAGTCCCGGGGAAATTCGAGGTCTCGGCTTTATGGCCAGCGATGGCATTAAAAATGGTGCTTTTTCCACAATTGGGCTGTCCGATGAAAATCAGAACAGGCGCGTCATTCTTTTTCATCAATAATTTCTACCAAAATTTTTTGAGCTATTCCTCGGCCTAAAGCCACTGTTGTATCAGAAGTCAGGTTCCTGACAAGAACTGGCCCTCGCAAAATGCTCTGTGAATCCAGTTCAATACTATCATCTTTATGGAAGCCTAAGGCCAAGAGTCTCCTGCGAACTCCCTCGCCTCCTAAAATAGCCACAAGCCTCAGGGGAGTATCCTGAGGTGCGTTGGTAAGACTGATCATTTTCTCCTGAATCTGTTTTTCCTTCATCTCAAAACGAGTTATTCTCAGAATCCTTAAAAGCTATAGATAAATGAAAAAGAAGGAAAAATCAATAGGAAGGCGTCTTCGTTTCCGTGATGATAAGGTTCATGCATGGGTCCTGTCGCGGTGTGTCCCTGTCCGTCCTCGCTCCGCACCCATCAAGAGAGGGGTCCCCTACGCTGCGGGCGTTGCAGGGCGCACACCGCGCCACCCATTTGTCCTTTTTTATTTTCAACCCATCACGCAAAAAGAGAGGCAATCAATATTATGTGATTTTATCTCCATTTTTCTTATGATATGATATAAGGCTAAATTTTTGGGTGAGGAGGAACCATGAAAAGATTTAAAACAAAGGTCTTCGCACTTTTCCTGGTATTAGCTCTCTTTATCCCACTTTATTCTGATGAGGGGATGTGGCTTTTCAACATGCCACCTGTTGAACTCCTCAAAGCAAAGTACAATTTCACAATTAGCCCTGAATGGCTGATGCATATCCAGCTTTCCTCTGTTCGTTTCTCAGGAGGCTCTGCCTCTTTTGTCTCTCCTGATGGCCTTGTGCTCACGAATCATCATGTTGGTTCCTCAGCAATCCAAGACCTAAGCACAAAGGAAAGGGATCTGATGAAGACAGGATTTTATGCCAAGACAAAAGAGGAGGAGCTTAAATGCCCAGGTGTTGAACTCTGGGTTCTTGTGGAGACAGAGGATGTCACCTCCAGAGTCCTCGAAGCCGAAAAACCAGAGATGACTTCTTCTGAGGCTTCCCAGGCAAGAGAAAAAATTATTGCCTCCCTGGAGAAGGAATGTTCAGAGAAGACAGGACTTCGCTGTTCTGTTGTGAACCTCTATTCTGGTGGGATGTATCATCTTTATAAATATAAGGTCTGTACAGATGTGCGCCTCGTTTTTGCAGTTGAATACGACACCGCTTTTTTTGGCGGAGATCCCGACAACTTCACCTATCCCAGATACGACCTTGACATATCTCTTTTTCGAGTCTACGAGAATGACAAGCCTCTAAAGACTCCACATTTCCTCAAGTGGAGCACAAAGGGCCTTAAGGAAGGGGAATTGGTCTTTGCCTCAGGAAATCCTGGATCAACAGGAAGGCTTCTCACACTTTCTCAGCTTGAGTTCCTAAGGGATGTCAGTTATCCCTTCTCCATTGCCAATTACCAGAGAAGGAGAGCCCTGCTACAAGGATACAGCAAGAATGGGGCTGAGCAGGCTCGAATTGCCTTGAGAACTCTCTTCGGAATTGAGAACAGCCTCAAAGCCACAATTGGCTATCAATCTGGACTTTTAGACAAAAAATTGATGGAGAAAAAGGCAAAGGATGAGAGAGAACTGAGAGAAGCTGTCAAAAAGGATCCTCAAATGGAAAAGGAATTCGGAAAAGCCTGGGACGAAATAGTAGAAGCCCAGAAAAGATATGCAACCTTCTTTAAACCCCTCTCCTTCTTTGAAAGGGCTCAGGCGTTCAACACAACTTATTTCACCATTGCCAGAAATCTTGTTCGCTTGGCCATGGAAAAAGAAAAACCCAATCCAGAAAGACTCAAGGAATTCAGGGATTCCAATCTTCCTTCCCTAAAAATGTCTATCCTTTCTCCAAGCCCCATCTATGATGAGTTTGAGATTTTAAAACTCGCTGATTCCCTTGCCCAGCTAAAAGAGGAATTGGGTAACATTCTGGAAGTAAGATGGATCATTGGCAATCGGTCACCTCAAGAGGTGACAAAGGAACTCATAACCGGGACTAAACTAAAAGATTTGGAGGTCAGGAAGAAATACATGGAAGGAAAAATGGAAGATATTTACCAATCTGAAGACTCGATGATCAAACTTGCGCTTCTTGTTGATCCCATCTCCAGAGGATTGAAGGCAAGGTATGAAAAAGAACTTGAATCCGTCGAGATAAAAAATGGACCCCTGGTGGCAAGGGCGTTGTTCAAGCTCAAGGGAACATCCATCCCTCCTGATGCCACATCCACTTTAAGGATCAGCTTTGGCATGGTCAAGGGTTATGTGGAGAATGGAAAAAAGATCCCCTTCCAGACAACATTTCAAGGACTTTATGAAAGGGCAAAAAAATTCGGGAACAAGCCTCCCTATGAACTTCCGCAGAGCTTTATCAATAGAAAATCAAGTCTAAATCTCAATGTCCCTTTGAATTTTGTGGCCACCTGTGATTCCATTGGCGGAAACTCAGGCTCTCCAGTAGTCAACAGAAAGGGTGAGATCGTAGGAGTTCTCTTTGATGGAAACATCCAATCACTTCCGGCAAGATTTGTCTATACAGACGAGATTTCCCGCTCGGTCATGGTTCATTCCCAGGGAATTATTGAAGCACTCCTTAAAGTCTACCATGCAAAGCCTCTTGTGGATGAGATTCTCGGTAAATAGAGAAAGTAAAAAAATCCTTATTCGGAGGAAGATATTGAAAAAGACAAGTTTATGGATTGCCATTTTTTTGGGAATTTTGCTGTTTAGCTTTTCCAGCAATTCTCCCCATAACCAGCCTGGATTATCATTAAAAGAAACTGAATCCAATCCTGAACTCAAATACACTCCAGAACAGAACTATCTTTTTGAGACAATCAAGCAGAGGCGAACAGTTCGGAAATTCGCATCAACTCCTGTTCCAAAGGAACACATCCTGAAAATTCTGGATGCAGCCCGTTTTGCCCCTAGTGCTGGCAATCAGCAGCCCTGGAAATTTTTGGTGATCGAGGATCGGGCAAAGCTCGATAAATTAAAAGAAGAGGCCTGTACTTAGTACCTTGAGCTTTACAAGAGCAGACAAAAAGCTGAACAGAAAGAACTGGATTCCATGCAGGAAAAAATCAGAAGCCTTTTGGAAAACATTCTCTCGGCGCCAGTTTATGTAGCGGTTCTTGTTGATTCCCATGAGAAATACCCTGATTACATTATCTATGACGGAAGTCTGGCTGCAGGCAATCTGATGATCGCTGCCAGGAGCCTGGGCTATGGTACTGGATTTTTTACCAGCTTCTTCCCAGAGGAAAAAATGAAAAAATTCTTCAATATCCCTGACCACTATAAACTCATCTGCTTTACCCCCATTGGTGTTCCAGAAAAATGGCCTGAGACGCCCTCTAAAAAGAAGCTCGAGGACTTAGTGATTTTTGAGTCATTCTAAGAATATTTTTTGACTCTCAAATAAAAAAGATAAAAAAGAACGATCAAATAATTTATAACCAGCAGCGAATTTTGAGTGTAGAAGCGAAAAAGCTCCTTCCCTAATGTCTCCCTGAGAGTGCCTCCAATAATGATAAAATTGGCAATTAGTCCATATTTGAGGAATGAGGGAAATCTCTCGATGCAATTGAGCAGAAGAATAACGGCGAGAATGGAGTAAAGATAGTTATAGTACCAGCCGAGCGGAGAGAAAAGTGGAATCAAGATGAATAAATAAGACGCTTCCAGGACTTCAGCTTTTTCCATGGCTTTGGCCTTGGCAACTTTCATCATCCATAAAAAAGAAAAAGCAAGGACTAAGAAAATGAGGCTGAGAATAAGGATGATCAATTCTTTATTTTGTCCAGGAAAAACCTTCAATAAAAATGAATAAAGAGAAGCATTGTCATAAGAAGCAACAAGGCGGGGAGTCGATTGAGAGAGACTTGTTTGCCATTCTTTTAAAATGAGCAGGTTTCCCTTAAAACCATAAAAAATCGCAGGCGCCGCAAACCCAGCAAGAACTACTCCAATGCCGGCAGCAATGAGTTTGAATTTCTTCTTGAGAAGAAAATAAGGGAAAAAGACCAGGGCATATGGTTTAAAAAATAGGGAAATTCCCCAGAGCGCGCCAGCTTTTATTTCTTTCTCTTCAAGCAGTGCCTCGATCATCCAAGTCAAGACGAAAATAATAAAGATATTGACCTGACCAAGCTCAATTTCTCTGCCCAAGAACTTGGTCAGAATCAACAAGGAAAAGCCAATGAGGACTCCCCTTTTCTTTTCTTTTGAAGGCAGAATCTTCAAGGAGATAGAGAAAATAAAAAAGAGAAGAAAAAACTCCAGTACATACCATAGGATTTTTGCCATTTCATAAGGGAAAAGAGCGAAAAAGGATAAGAAAAGAGCTGATGGCGGGGAATATTTGTACTGAAGATGACCATCTGAAACTCTGTAGAGAGTCTCACCCAAGAGAATCCTTTTCCCTCCTTCATAGCAAACACCAAAATCAGTCATGTCTTTTCTAATCCAGAAAAAATAAGCGAGAGAGAGGATAAGAATCAAAAAAATGATAAGAATTATAAAGAATCGGTATTTCTTCTCTTCGAGCTTTTTCATCGCTATTAGCCTTGCGTCCAGAATTCTAATTTTATCAAAACTATAAGATTTTCTTTTTCAAGTCAATAGACAGCATCTCCAAATCCGTGAGATAAAAGAGATCAGGATGGGTATTGAGAAAACCGTTTGAAGGCTGAGCGGGCAAGGTTCCTCGACCGAAGGAGAGGAGAGCGAGGCCTGAAACCGAGCTGACTTTGCCTCGCTGGGGCAAAGGCAGCGTGTTTTCGAAATAACCAGCCTGATCGATAACTTTTTCTCTCATCACGGAAAAAGAGATGCAATCTCAATAGACCCCAAAATTGACAAAAATAGGGCTTTCTGATAAAAATTAAGAATGGTTAAGTGGCTGATTCAAAAAATTTTCGGCACTCACAATGAAAGAGTTCTGAAAAAGCTCCAACCTTTTGTCGCCGCCATCAGCGAGCTTGAACCCCAGATACAAAAACTCAGCGATGCCCAGCTCCAGGCAAAAACAGCAGAATTCAAAGAAAAGCTGAGACAAGGAGCAACTCTCGACGATATTCTTATTGAGGCTTTTGCTGCTGTCCGTGAAGTTGCCAAGCGAACCCTCAACATGCGCCATTTCGATGTCCAGCTTATCGGTGGGGTTGTCCTTCATCAGGGGAAAATAGCTGAAATGAAAACAGGAGAAGGGAAAACTCTGGTCGCCACCCTGCCTGCCTATTTAAATGCCCTTGAGGGAAAAGGAGTCCATATCGTCACAGTGAATGATTATCTCGCCAAAAGAGACACGGAATGGATGGGGCCCATCTACAACTTCCTCGGTCTTACTGTAGGAACAATTCAGCATGAGATGAATGACAGCGATAGAAAAGAAGCTTACCGCAGAGACATCACCTACGGAACAAACAATGAATTCGGGTTTGACTACCTTCGGGATAACATGAAATTTCGCCGGTCAGACCTCGTCCAGAGGGAACACCCTTACGCCATCGTCGATGAAGTTGACAGCATTCTCATTGATGAAGCTCGAACTCCTCTTATCATCTCAGGTCCGACAGAAGAATCGACTGCCCTTTACTATAAAGTGGATAATCTTGTCCGGCGCTTTCATAAAACAAACCACTTTCAGGTTGATGAAAAAACAAGAACAGTCTCCATCACCGAAGAAGGTGTGGCTGAAGCCGAAAAATTCCTTAATGTTTCTAACCTATATGATCTTGCTCACATGGACTTGGTACATCACATCAACCAAGCTCTAAAAGCTCACCATCTGTTCAAGAGGGACGTCGATTATATGGTCAAGGATGGCAAAGTGATCATCGTCGATGAATTCACAGGTCGCCTCATGCCCGGTCGCCGCTACAGCGATGGCCTTCACCAGTGTCTAGAAGCTAAAGAAAAAGTTCGCATTGAAGAGGAGTACCAAACTCTGGCTTCCATCACCTTCCAGAATTATTTCCGGATGTACAAGAAACTGGCCGGGATGACAGGAACAGCAGCCACAGAAGCCACAGAATTTCAGGCCATTTACAACCTGGATGTCATGGAAATTCCCCCCAACAAAACACTCGTCCGTTATGAATTTGCGGACGTCATCTACCGGACAGCAAATGAAAAATGGAATGCCGTTGTTGAAGAAATCATGGAAAAGAACAAAAAAGGACAGCCAATTCTGGTGGGGACAACATCTATCGAAAAATCAGAGCTTCTCAGCTCCCTCTTGAGAAAAAGAGGGATAAAGCATGTTGTTTTGAATGCCAAATATCACGAAATGGAAGCCAAAATTATCGCCCAGGCAGGAAGGATTGGAGTTGTGACAATTGCCACGAACATGGCCGGCCGCGGAGTAGACATTCTTTTAGGGGGAAATCCGGAATTCCTGGCCAAGGAAAACTTGAAAAGAGCAGGGATAGATCCTTTAAAAGCCACTCAAGAAGAATGGGAAAGGGCGTTGAATGAAGTCATGAAGATCATCCAGGAAGAGCACAATAAAGTCGTCTCTCTTTCTGGCCTCCATATCTGCGGCACTGAAAGACATGAAGCCCGAAGAATCGATAACCAGCTCCGCGGAAGAGCGGGCAGACAGGGCGACCCTGGTTCCTCCCGTTTCTACCTCTCTTTAGAGGATGACCTGATGCGCATCTTTGGCAGTGAGAGAATCTCAGGATTGATGGCCAGAATTGGCATGAGCGACGGAATACCTATTGAACACAGGATGGTCAGTCGAGCTATTGAGAGAGCTCAAAAACAGGTTGAAGGCCAGAATTTTACTATCCGCAAACATCTCCTGGAATATGACGATGTCATGAATAAACAAAGAGAAACAATCTACAACATGAGAAAAGATATCCTCCAGGGAAAAGACATGAAAGAATATATCCTGGAGCTCATAGAAGCTCTCGTCGAGTGGGTTATGGATAGTCATCTTAATAAGGAGAAATCGCCTGAGGACTGGGACAGAGAGGCTATCAGAAAAGCTTTCGGCTACCAATTTGGCCTGGATATAGAAGGTTTGGGCATCGACTGGGAAACGATCAATTATGAAGAACTGAAGGAAAAGATGCTCCAGGCCCTGAAAGAGAACTATCAAGGAAAAGAAAAAATTATTGGTTCTTCCGAGATGAGAGAGTTTGAGCGCATCATCATGCTTCAAATCATCGATTCTCAATGGAAAGACCATCTCCTAGGCATGGATTATCTCAAAGAAGGCATCGGCTTGCGCGGCTACGGCCAAAGAGACCCCTTGGTTGAGTACAAAAAAGAAAGTTATGATATGTTCCAGGCAATGATGGACCGGATCGAAGAAGAAACAATCCGTTACTTTTTCCTTCTTCAACCTGTCATCAGAGAAGAAATGCCCCAGAAAAGAGAACAACCTCTCTATTACCAGCAGGCCCAGAACGCTCCCTCCCAAAGAGTGAAGCAGGCAAGATCTTTGATTCCCAAAAAGAGAAAAAAAGAAAAAAGAAGGAGATGAAGGAGGAAAAATGTTGGACGAGAAAATAAAAGAAGGATTGACTTTTGACGATGTTCTTATCCTGCCAGGCAAATCTGAGGTGATTCCTTCTGAAGTTGATGTCTCAACAAGACTCAGCCGGAATATTAGCCTCAATATTCCGATTCTCAGCTCAGCCATGGACACAGTCACTGAATCAAAAATGGCCATTGCTCTGGCCCAACAGGGGGGCATCGGAATCATCCACCGCAATAATTCGATAGAGAGCCAGGCTGAAGAGGTGGATAAGGTCAAACGTTATGAAAGCGGAATGATCGTTGACCCTATCACCATGAGACCTCTGGACAAAATCTATAAAGCTAAAGAAGTCATGAAGAAATACAAAATTTCAGGACTGCCCATTACCGATGAAAACAATAAACTGATCGGAATCTTGACCAACAGAGACATTCGCTTTGAAAATCGCCTCAATTTGCCCATAGAGAAAGTCATGACCAAAAAGCTGGTTACAGTCCCCTTGGGAACATCGCTGGAAGAAGCAGAGAAGCTCTTTCACAGGCACAAAATTGAAAAAATACTCATGGTCGATGAACGCTTCCGCCTTAAAGGGCTGATTACCTATAAAGACATCCTCAAAAGAATTCAATATCCAAATGCATCAAAAGATGATTTTGGCCAGCTGAGAGTCGGGGCAGCAATTGGGGTTGGAGAAGATGCCCTGGAGAGGGCAAAAGCTTTAATAGAGGCAAAGGTCGATGTGTTGGTGATTGACACTGCTCATGGCTACTCCAAGAGAGTTTTGGATACAATTCGTACGTTGAAGAAGAAATTTCCTGAACAAGAGCTTATTGCCGGAAATATAGGGACCTCAGAGGCGGCAACAGAGCTCATTGAAATGGGTGTCGATGCCGTCAAGGCAGGTGTTGGGCCTGGCTCTATCTGCACAACACGTGTTATCTCAGGAGCTGGAATCCCTCAGATAACGGCCATCGCCGATGTTTACAAAGTCACTAAAGCAAAAAGAATTCCTCTCATCGCGGATGGGGGGATAAAATATTCAGGGGATATTGCCAAAGCCATTGCTGCTGGCGCAAACTCAGTCATGCTCGGCAATCTTCTGGCAGGAACTGATGAATCCCCAGGCGAAGTGGTCATGTATCAAGGCCGCTCCTACAAGGCCTATCGGGGAATGGGTTCAGCTGAGGCCCTGAAAGAGGGAAGCCGGGACAGATATTTTCAGGATTCCGCATTGAGCGAAACCAAGCTTGTCCCAGAAGGAATAGAGGGCATAGTCCCCTACAAAGGAAGTGTGTCCAACATTATTCATATCATGGTTGGCGGCCTTAAAGCAGGAATGGGTTATGCAGGCTGTAAGACCATAGAAGAGCTTCAAAGAAAAACAAAATTCATAAAAATCTCTGCAGCAAGCCTCAAAGAAAGTCATGTTCACGATGTCATCATCACCAAAGAGGCTCCCAACTATCATCTCGATTAGTAACGGGCATCTCCGTTTCCGTGATGATAAGGTTCATGCATGGGTCCTGTCGCGGTGTGTCCCTGTCCGTCCTCACGGCACCCATCAAGAGAGGGGTCCCCTACGCTGCGGGCGTTGCAGGACGCACACCGCGCCACCCATACGCATTTTTTAATATCTACTCATCACGGAAAAAGAGATGCAATCTTAGTAACGCTTTCATTTGACAGCCTTCTACTTTCTTATTAAGATTATAAGAAAAGTAAGAATAAATTTTTGCAGTAATCTGAGAAAATTCAAGGAACGAAAGGAACGAAGATGAAGAAATTCTGGCGGTGCTTTGTTTGCAATGACATCCACTGTGGAGTAAAGCCTCCAGAGATATGCCCCACCTGTCTGGCAAAAAAAGCCTTTGTGGAAACGACTTCCGAGGAAGCCCAGAAAATAAGCAGCTTCACCCGCATCACATTTGAAAAAGAGGATTTCACGAAGGCGATTGAAAAATTCACGGAAGGGAATGAATTCCAGGTTAATCCTGACAGGCAAAAAGTGGAAATGTTGCTTGACGGTCTATTCAACAACGAACGAAACCATGGCTTAAAATACTGTCCCTGCCGACTGATGACAAAGGATTTTGTTGAGGACATGAAGCTCGTCTGCCCCTGCAATTTCCTGATTCATGAGACATACAAAGGCAAAGATGATGGGGAATGCTGGTGTGGACTTTTTGTCAGGAGGTAAGATGATGAAAAAATTGATCATGTTTTACGCTAGAGAGTGTCCCCATTGCAAACACATGATGCTTTATGTGGACAAACTGGAAAAAGAGACAGGCATAGCTTTGGAAAAACTTGAAGTCTGGCATGATGAAAAAAATGCAGATTTGATGAGATCCTATAGACCTATCCTGGCACCTAAGTGTGGCGGCCAGCTCAAGACTCCCACCTTCTTCAACACTGAGACAAACGATATTCTCTGCGGTGAAGTCGAGTATGAAAAGCTCAAAGAGTGGGCTTTAAAAGCCTAGAAAAAGCGATTTTTATCTTATCTCTTTTATCCTATTCTCTTCATCCAGAATCACTATTTTTGGCATAAAAAAATCTGTCTCATCCTCATCCAGAAGAACATAAGAGGCAACAATCAACTTGTCCCCCTTCTTTGCCTTATGGGCGGCTGCTCCATAGACACCAACCATTCCAGAGTCCTTTTCTCCCTTGATCAAGTAGGTTGAAAACCTTTCTCCATTGGAAATGCTATAGACATCAACCTTTTCATAAGGGATCATGTCAGCAGCTTTCATCAGACTTTCGTCTAAGGATAGACTTCCCTCATAATCAAGTTTAGCTTCAGTCACAGTAGCTCTGTGAATTTTTGCTTTCAATATTATTCTCTTCATTCCTTCTCACCTCTTCGTCTCGACTATTGTATTATCAATCAATCGGGTTTTGCCTATAAAGACTGCCAGGGCAATCAAAGCTTCTTTCTCTATCTCCTTGAGCGGAGCGAGCTCATCCAGATCCACGATCTCGACGTAATCTATCTTTGCTAAAGGCTCCTTCTCTATTATTTCTCTTATCTTCTGGATGATGAATGCTGACTTTTTTTCACCTTTTTCGATCAACATCTCAGCCTCTTTTAAGCTTTTATTCAAAACAAGGGCTGCTTTTCTTTCTTCCGGATTCAGATATATATTCCTGGAGCTGAGCGCCAAGCTGTCTTCATCCCTGAGGATGGGTAAAACTTCAATCTTCACTCCCAAATTCAAATCCTTAACCATTCTCTTGAGAATAATCGCCTGCTGAGCATCTTTCTGTCCAAAAAAGGAGATATCAGGGCTTAAAATATTAAAGAGTTTCAAAACAGCAGTGCAGACTCCCCTGAAATGTCCTGGCCGGGAGCGTCCGCAGAGCTTATCGCGCAAATCACGAACTTCAACATAAGTCTTATACCCTTCTGGATACATTTCCTTTGCATCTGGATAAAAAATGTAATCCACTCTTTCTTTTTCTAGAAGAGAGCTATCTCTTTTTATATCACGAGGATAGTCCTTCAAATCTTCTTTTGGTCCAAACTGAAGAGGATTCACAAATATGCTGACGACTGTGGAATCCGTCCTTTTCCGGGATTCCCGAACCAGGCTCAAATGCCCCTCATGAAGGAAGCCCATGGTTGGGACAAAGCCGATCGTTTTGCCCTGGGATTTTAATCCTTTAACCACTGCTTTCATTTCCTCAATTTTTGTTATTGTCTCCATTTATTCTTTTCTCGCCATTCTCCTTTTTCTGGCAATCAACTTTTCTGCATTCTCTGACTTCAGATGATAGGAATGGCTGTCATCAGGAAAATCCCCACGCCTGACATCATCGATATAGCTTCTTACAGCTTTGCTTATCATCTCATGGAGCGAGGCATATTTTTTTACAAATTTGGGAAGATAGCCATTTGAATACCCCACTAGATCATGGAAGACAAGAATCTGGCCATCACAATAAGGCCCTGCACCTATGCCAATTGTCGGGATTGTCAGCTTCTCTGTAATGACTCGTGCCACTTGCAATGGGACGCATTCCAAGACAACAGAAAAGACTCCTGCCTTTTCCAGGTTTTGAGCATCTTTGATTATTTTTTTGGCCTCTTCAATTTCTCCGCCTTTTACCTTGAACTGGCCCAAATGATGGATCGACTGCGGGGTGAGCCCTACATGCCCCATAACTGGAATTTCTGCATCAACCAGAGCTTCAATCAATCTCAGCCTCTTCTTGGACGCACCTTCAATCTTGACGCCCACTGCACCGCCTTCCTTGAGAAAACGGGAGGCATTGTAAACAGATTCTTCAATCGAGAGATGGAAAGAAAAATAGGGCATATCTCCGATGATCAGCGCGCTCTTGGCAGCTCTGGCTACAGGTTTTGTATGATGAATCATTTCTTCCATCGTCACAGGAATCGTGTTTTCATAACCTAAGACCACCATTCCTAGTGAATCTCCAACCAGAATTAAGTCTATCCCCGCTTCATCAAGAATTTTGGCAACCGGAAAATCGTAGGCTGTTAAGGCGACAATTTTTTCTTTTTTCTTTTTTTTGCCTTGAAGAAAAGGAATTGTTATTTTTGAGGTTTTTTCGTTAGGCATGATAAATCCTTTCTCCCCATCTCGCCCTTACTGTCGAGATTGAGGTAAAGTCTATAAAAAGAGACTTTTTTCATTTCTTTTTTGAATCTTTTGTGCCATAACTTTGAGGCACATAGTAGAGGGGTCTCTTTTTCATCTGTCTTATCTTATCGATCAAATCCATTATATCCTCTTCTTGAGCGAAATCCAACTCATCCGCCCTGATTACCAAGAGAGGAGCAGCCTGGTAATTGAAGAAAAAATAGTCAAATGCTTCTAAAAGATCTGCCAAGTATTTCTCTGAAATATTCTTTTCTATGGGATTTCCTTCCTTGGCAATTCTTTTCAGGAAAGTGGGCAGAGAAATTTGAAGATAGATAACGAGATCAGGCCTAGGGATTCTTTCGTAGAGGACGCTGAATATTTTTTCATAAACGATGAGCTCATCATCAGAGAGAGTTTGATAGGCATAGATTTTGTCTTTTTCAAAAAGATAATCACAGATGACTCTCTCTTCGAACAATTCTCTCTGAGCAAGCCTGACCTGCTGGTGATAGCGATTAACCAAAAAAACAAGCTGAGCAAGAAAAGCTGCTCCTTCTTTTTCGTTGTAAAAATCTTTGAGGTAAGGATTTTCTATTTTGTCCAGAATAACTTTTCCCCCAATTTTTTGAGCCAAGATTCCGGCCAACTTGGTTTTGCCGGACTTAAAAACTCCCTCTATGGCAATGTGTTTAAAAATGATCTCTTCCTTCGCTTTATCTAAATCTAACATCTTCAAAGCCTAAATCAGAATCGCTTTATAAATAACGAATTAAACCTGATAAGTCAATCAAAAAATCTGCGATAGAAGCGTTTTTTTTCTGTGATGATCATGTCCGTGGGGGTCAGGCTTTGCCATAGGGAGAAGCTATTTTCACGCCCTTGATGAATAAGTATCACCTATGATAAAGCCCCAATCCCTGCCGCTACGGGCGTTGAGGGGATCGATCCGCGCCACCCATTCATCAATGGCGATTCTCAGCTATTAGAGAAAAAAGATACTTCCATGTGTGAATTTAAGGATAAGCGAAGGAAAATAAAATAGCATAATCTATGAAGATTATAGTGAATCAATAGACAAGGTGGCCGGAGGAGGCTGGGTAGATCAGGCAGAGCAGAAGAACTATTCTTGCTTTTCTGCAATAGGGATGACAATTAAGGCAATGATGTAGAAAATCACCATGGGCAGGATGGCTGTTATCAATCCAATGGCCACAAAAATGAGCCTGATAATAGAAACATCAATGTCAAAATACTCTGCCAACCCGCCGCAAACTCCGCCTATCATTTTCCATTTTTGAGAGCGATAAAGTCTCTTGGTCATCTTCATTTCTCCTTAAAATATGCCCTTTTGACTAAAGAAATTGATTATTTAGCACAGGAAATATTTGATGTCAAAATTCCTCTTTTAACAGATTGCATCTCCTTTTCAACTTGACTTGAGGGCCTTCGTATGTTATCCGATAGGGGAATGAATAGAGTGAGAATTTCCAGAAGGAGGTTTTAATATGTATGGATGGACAGGCAATATATTGAGAGTAAACTTATCTTCAAAGGCCTTCAAAAAAGAAACTTTTACAGAAGATTTTGCCAAGAAATGGGTAGGAGGAAGGGGCTTTGCTGTCAAAATTCTCTGGGATGAACTTAAAGCTGGCATTGATGCTTTAGGACCGGAAAATAAACTCATCGTCGCTTTGGGTCCTATCTCTGGCATTGCTGCCCCTAACACAGGAAAAACAGTTGTTGCTGCTAAATCCCCTCTGACTGGAGGTTACGGCGACGGAAATCTGGGATCCAGAGTGCCAATCAATTTAAGGAAGGCTGGATACGACCTCCTTATTATAGAAGGAAAAGCTAGCTCACCTATTTATCTCTTTATCGAAGACGATAAAGTCGAATTTCTCTCTGCTCAAAAAATCTGGGGAAAAGGTTCTTATATGACTATGGATTGGTTGTATAAAAAATATGGAAAAGGCGCAGGGATACTCACTATTGGCCAGGGTGGCGAAAACAAAGTCCTCTATTCTATCATCCGAAGCATGGAAGGAAGAGCTGGCGGGAGACCAGGGATGGGAGCAGTCATGGGCTCAAAAAACCTAAAAGCCATCGTCGTCAAAGGAAACAAAGAAATACCGATCTCTGAGCCAGAAGCAATCAAAAAGATTGGTGCAGCTGATTTGAAAAAAGTGGGAGAGACTGATAAAAAAACAGGATGGTCGATTCAAGGAACAACTGGAGTATTAGCCTGGTGCAATGAGGTCGCTGCCTTACCTGTGAGAAACATGCGCAAGACCTCTCACAAAGATGCCTGGAGAATAGATGGAGAGAGACTGAATGCAGCTCGGGTCGCCACTTATGGCTGTCCCCATTGTACGATGCGTTGCGGGATAGCAATCCTGGATAAGGAAGGACATCAATCAGAGCTGGATTACGAAAACATCGGTCTGTTGGGGAGCAACCTTGAAATCTTTGATTTGGCCCAAGTTGCTTCTTTAAACTATCTCTGCGACGATTATGGATTGGATACAATTTCAAGCGGAAGCGTTCTAGGCTTCTATGCTGATGCCATTGACCACGGCGCAATAGAAGGAGATTTTCAGTTTGGAGATGCGGAAAGGGCAAAAGAACTCCTGAGGATGACTGCCTATCGGGAAGGAGTAGGAGATTTTTTGGCCCTAGGAACAATGAGGATGGCTGAAAAGATAGGCAAAGGCTCGGATGCTTATGCCATGCACGTAAAGGGGTTAGAGATATCAGCCTATAACTGCAAATTCATCCCTGGAATGGCTCTAGCTTTTGCGACAAGTGCGATTGGTGCCCACCATAAGGAAGCCTGGATCATCGCCTTTGAGCTTAAAGAAACCGAGCGGGGTTCTTATGGGAAAGAGAAAGCTCAAAAAGTAATTGATTTGCAAAGAATTCGCGGAGGTCTTTTTGAGTCAGTTGTTTCCTGCCGATTCCCCTGGATAGAACTGGGCTGGGAACTTGACCACTATCCTCTTTATTTTAATAAGGTTACAGGTTTAAATTGGACCCTCGAAGATTTCTGGAAAGTGAGTGACAGAATTTATGCCTTGATGAGAGCATTTTGGGTAAGAGAATTCCCCGACTGGAATAGAAAAAAAGATTATCCCCCAAAAATCTGGTTTGACCCTTCTAATGCGGATAAGGAAGGAATTATTGCTGGGAAAGTGCTTGAATACGATAAGTATGACCAAATGCTTGACTATTATTACCAGCTCCGGGCCTGGGACAGAAGGGGTATTCCCAAAAAGAAGACCTTCGAGGAGCTAGGCCTTGGAAATATAGCCAAAGAGCTTGAAAAATACATAAAGTTAGAATAAATTTTTTTAACCAGGATTCAGTTTTTTAAAAAAAATGAAAATTCATGTAAAAATTGTCGGATATCTTATCTACCATGCTGGGTTTTCCGAGAAAGAATTGGAAATTTCCCAGCCAATCACAGCAGAAAATCTCTTGTCTCTGATCAATCTTAAAAAAGAAATGCCCAAAATCATGACTCGCAACGGGAAAGCCATAAGCTCTTCGGATAAATTGAAGAATGAAGATAGAGTGGTTATTGCTCCTCTTTATTCTGGAGGTTGATTCAAAGAACTTTCAAGTCTTCCCATGATTCTCCAGCCAGTTCTCATCGATGGCAGATGGCAGGACGCATGTGGCGTTTCATCGACAATGCGTGGACTCAGCGCGATGTCGAAAGGTGAAACTTCGAACACAAAAAATTAAGAAATCACTCATCTGTTTTTTTAGCATTTTTAATTCAAGATATTGTTTTATAGGAATTTGATTTGGCCCGATTGGCTAACTTCCACTCTTTGACCTCGATTTTTTTCTGCTGACATGCTTCTCAGGTGTCACTAATTTTTCTGAACGAGTTCAAATAAGTTTTTATAGTGCAAAAAGAGATAAAGGGGCATTCTGAGCTATACTAAGCGATTTCCCTGCTCATTGTACACGCAGTCATGCCCTGGTTTGCCGAGGAATGAAGACCGAATAACCTAAGCTGAAAGGCGATGCGGGAGTGCCTTAAAAAGCATCGCTCAGGTTGAAAAGATATAAGCAAGACCGTTAACCGATTCGAGATGGAAGGAAGGACCAAACTGAGCCAGTATCTTTACTTATACGGGGCGACGGTTGGAGCAGACGACAGGACATTGAGGACATTCATCTGTGCAGGGCTCTATATGAATAGTTACATTTGCTTCGACTAGTTCTTTTTCAATTTCCTTTTCAATTCGGTCACATATCTCATGGGCCTGATCTATGTTAATATTTCCAGCTAAAACCAAGTGGAGATCTATGTAATGCTGGCTTCCAGCATGGCGAGTACGCAGGGAATGAAAGCCAACGATCGAGTTTCTGTGATCTGCCAGACATCTTTTAATAACTCTTTCCTCAGATGCCGGTAGTTTGCTGTCAATTAGACCTACAATTGGCTTGCATGCTGTAATAAAAGCTATTCTCAAAATATAGATTGCCATACCTATAGCGATAATTGAGTCAATCATATTGAGATTTGTAATTCTGACAATTGCCAAGCCAATTAGTACGGCTAGGGCAGAATAAACATCGGCTGCTATGTTGCGAGCATTTGCTTCGAGGACTGGAGAATCCGTTGTCTTGGATACAGCGTATAAATAGCGAGATAAGAATATACTAACTCCTATAGAGATTAGCATGACTGCTATACCTGCCTCGGTCGCTTTTACTTGGGAGCCTTTGATAATTCGTATGATGGAGGAATAGATAATCAAGCCACCAGCGATAAAGATGAGTAGCCCCTGAGCCAGCCCTGCTATATCTTCTACCTTGCCGTGTCCGTAAGGATGGTCTTCATCTGCAGGTTTAGTGGCAATTCGAACAGCTGAGAAAGTAATAATGCCAGCAAATAGATCTAGAAGACTATCAGCTGCTTGAGCTAAGATGCTCATACTTCTAGTGATCCAGCTAACGATGAGCTTGAGCAATATAAGCGCGATAACAACACTGATTAGTAAATTTGTCGCTTCTTTTTTGTTGGAAAACATAACTTATTGCCACGATCTGGATAGTCAGGATAAGCAGATATATGAGCTTATAGTCTAATTCTTTAATATGGAAAAAGCAAACTGTAATGAATTTATAATTTAAATCTCTATAAGTTAACTCTTATATCGATGGACCATAGGGGTAAGTGGAATTATCTATCTTCTTTCTCTAATCGGTTCTCATATTAAACTGAATTGACGAGTTGACTGAGCCTATTCCCTACTTATACAGGCAGAGATAAGAAGAATCCTCTTCAACCCTAACCTGGAATTTTTGGTTTGCCCCAATCCTGAACTTCTTATTTGGCTCGAAATCTTTCCAATCGCTTTTCCCCGGCAACTTGACGATAAGTTTTCTTCCTTTTCATTTTTACCAATAATTCTAGGACTAAGTTTGCCTGCATGTTGGCGACGATGGCCACCCTTGGTGCCATAGGGGAGATACCTTCTTCACATTCTGTCTCCTCATCTCCACAGATATAAAGATTCCCTACTTTTCTTGAATGAAGTTTTTCGCTCTTACCGTACCCAGCAAGCCCGGAAGCGACGATGATCGGCTTTTTTGGGAAGTGAGAAAGCCAGGCATCTATGAGCATTTGTTTCATTTCTGCCTTATCAAAGCCTTCAACCAGAATATCGACATAAGCAAAAATTTTTGAGACATTGTCCTTGTCAATTTTGATATTGTGAACTTCATATTCAGAATAGGGGTTAATTTTTTTTAGATTTTCTAAAAGGGAATCTACTTTGGGCTTTCCAATTTGGTCGATAAAATATTGCTGCCTGTTGAGGTCTGAGGGCTCAACTGTATCGAAATCAGCGATAACGAGCTTGCCTATCCCTGCTCTTGCTAGAGTTACGGCCACGTTTGAGCCCAAACCTCCAGCGCCTGCTATGCCAACCACACTCTTGCTTAGAATGGAGAGAATTTTGAGATCGCGTTTAGAGAAAAATTTCCTTTCAAAATCTTTCATAAAAAATAATAAAAAAGATGCTGGAAATATCTCTCTTTTTTTTCTATCCCGCTATCCTTCCCAGGCTCCAGAGAAAAATTAAAGCCACGATTGCCCCTGCGTAGGCCCAGCGGGGACGTCGCTCCGCCACAACTACTCCTTTCACGCCAATCCAATATCCCAAAGGCACGGCCGCGATGGCCAACAATGCCGCAAGACTCCCGCTGACAAAGACATGGTGAAGCACTCTCGGTAGTCCCCCAGCAGTCCAGTATTTATAACGCACAATATAAGTGATAATTAGGGCAAAGAGGGCATATCCCCCATAAGCGCTCAATATGCCGCTCAGGCTGCTCCGGAAGGAAATTTTGCGCTCACGTTTCATCAAAACCGAAGAAAAGAGGTCAAAGGCTAAACCCAGAAAGAAAATTCCCAGGAGATGACAAAAAAACGGCGCTGCATTGACCAGCTTGAAAAAAGCAGCAAATGCCCCAACAGCAGTTGAAGAGCCTGGCTTATTGACCACTCCTCTTGCCACAGCCAAAACAAAAAATGCCCCTGCGGAAAGCCAGACCGAAGCATTGGGCACTCTGCCTCCGAACAGGCCTTCACCAGCAATGACTTCACACATTCCCCAAAGAGAACCAAATAGCAATAGCCATACCCAGTTCTTAATATTTCTCATCCTTTTTATCCCTCCTTTTCACAGTTAAAGTCAGGCTTCGAAAATTCTTTTTTACTCCTTCCAAAGATGTCGCCATCCCCCAAACAAAGTTCTCAAAGATCCTTTGAACAAAAGCATTAAGGGGAATCGAAACTCCATCGATATCTAACCCAACACGATCTTCCTTTTCTTCAAAGCCTCTCTCCAGAAAATCAGCGATCTTGCCAATTTGATCTGGATGGAAGACGGGTTTATCTACTGCCACCTTCCTATCAGAAACAACTGCAATGAGTTCTTCAGGTCGGCATTCTACTTTTTCAACTCCTCCTCTCCTCAAGACCTCAATTTTCTTAAGGTTTGACTCCCGCCGGCCACCTTCTACAAGGATGATGTCCACATCTCTGAAATACTGCGCAGCTACACTTGTAGAATCCACCTCCCTCTTCCTTTGAACTATTGCCAATTGATCCGAAGAGATCATTGCCACACCTTCAGCTCCAGAGTCTATAAACTGCCAGGAATCCTTGCTCTCGAGGTCAAAATCCATGCCGTGGCCACAGTGCTTGATAACAGCCACTGCATGTCCGCGCTTCTTTAATTCTGGAAGGAGTTGTCTTATCAATCCCGTTTTGCCGCTCTTAGAATGTCCAACGAAAGCGTATATTTTCACTTTCTTTTTTATTCTCTTAGGCTCTCTTCCTCTTATTCCTAACTTAAAACTTATAACACAGGAAAAATTTGATGTCAAAAAACAATTCGTTTACGACTGCATCTCTTTTTCCGTGATGAGTAGAAATTAGAAAATGCGAATGCGTGTCGCGGTGTGCGCCCTGCAACGCCCGCAGCGTAGGGTCGGGGTCAGGCTTTGTCATAGGAGATACCTATTCGTCAAGGGCATGAAAATAGCTTGTCCCTATGGCAAAGCCTGACCCCAGGGTGCCGCGAGGACGGACAGGGACACACCGCGACAGGAGACATGCATGAACCTTATCATCACGGAAATGGAGATACCTTCGTTTACCACTTTCTAGCAAAGACCTATTTTTTAGATCTAGGCGAAAACTTTGAGGATGCAGTATGCCTTGCCTAGAAAAGCTTAGAATTTGATCCAGAATCAACATATGCCCCTTTAGCTCATAATATTTTGGCTGATATATACAATAGATTAAGTCGCAGGAATGAATATCTTTTCGAGTTAGAAACTGGCTGCCACTTACAACAGAGAATAGAAGAAAAAAGCCGCTAAAAATTTAGAAATACTTATAGATATCAGGGATATTTTTAAGAGAGGCTTTTTAATATTTCCTTTGCTATTTCAGCATTTGTATTTTCGGGATCCATCTCTATAAATTTTTGGAGACATTCTTTTGCTTTTGCGGGATCACCCAAACCGATATAAATGATGCCAAGGCGGTAATAGGCATCAGAATAATTTGCGTCCATAGAAAGCAATTTTTCAAACACATTTCTTGCCTCTTCTCCATTTCCAAGGTTCAATAAACATACCCCGTAGTTGTAATAGGTCGTTATATCCTGCTCGCCCGCTTCAATGGCTTTCTTATAAAATTCGATCGCTTTTTCAAAATCTTTCTTTTTAGCATAAAGATTTCCTGTCCTTGAAATAGATAAAATAAAATTGGGCTTTAGTTCAATCGATTTTTGATAATCTTCGAGAGCTTTATCAATATTTCCACTCTTTTCTAATGACACTCCTCTGTAATAATAATAAACAGGATTTGATTGATCTCCAGAAATAGCATTTGTGAATTTTTCGATTGCCTCGTCATATTTGCCTGCATCTATAAGTTTCATTCCCTGATCCAATGTTTTTACAGATTGAGGGACAAGTGATTCAACAGACTCAAGTTTTATGGCCATTACAGGTGTATCTCCCAGTGATACTCTAACCGAATCTGAAACTGGCAAATAACCTTCCTTTTCTACTGTAATATTATAAAATCCGGGCACGAGGCCGCCCTTATAAAAATGTCCTTTTTTGTCTGAATACAATTCATATCTCATAGCTTCGGATTTAGCAGAGACAATTGTTATTTTTGCCTGGGAAATTACATCCCCTGTTTGAGCGTTCGTCACATAGCCTTCAATTGCCCCTGTTGTGGTCAAAAAAAGTGAAACAGTAAAAATGAAAGTCATTAATAAGCCAATAAAAACCTCTTTGTTGATCTTTTTCATCCTATCTCACCTTCCTTATGAATCTTTTTTATTAGATTTCATTTCTAAATTTTTTGCCCTATCCCAATAAACCTTTGCTTTTTCTTTATCTCCTAACGAATAATAGATAGCACCAAGTGCATTATTAATTTTTGCTGTATCTCCATACTTCCTGAGCAGTTCGAAGTATTCTGCTGCTTTCTGCAATCTTTTAAGTTCAAGCGACGAATTGGCAAGAAGCAAAAGGACAGAGTAATTCTTTTCAACATTCTTTTCCTCGAGAAGGTTAACTACTTTTTCATAATCTTTTTTCATGTAATAAGCCCTGGCAATGACCGGACATGTTGCTGAATTCCAGAAGTTTTCAGGCAGTTTATTAAAGTTTTCAAGGGCTGAATCCACATCTCTTTTATTTAAGTATTCCTGAGCTATCTCATAGATATAGCCTAACTCAGAGGAATGAGGCTCACTCTTCAAAAATACCAAAGGCTTTTTTACATCAAAAGATAAAATAGATATAATTTTTCTATAAATTTCGTTATTTTCTTTTTTTATGATCACATAATAATTGCCAGCTTTTATGCCACTTAATGATTGTCTAAATACAAGATAATTCTTATGTGCCACAATATCTTTTATTTCAATAGAATTCCTCTCGTCTTCTATATCTGTGAGATAAATCTCAGGCATTTCCTCTGAAACAATTACCCCTTCAAGAGAAGCATTTGGATTAAAAATCTGCCGAGGATCAGAAAGTACCTTCCAAGTTCCGGTCGAAAATGGCATAAAATTGTCTGAATTAATTTCTTCTACTTTAAAGCCTACCATAACCGGTGGAATTTCATCAGCGATAGTGATCTTCTCTCTGTAGACAAAAAATTCTTCTGTGCTCTTGTTAGAAAATGCGATGCTGACATTGAACTCACCTTCAATAATTGGTAAAAAATCTTCGAAGACAGCCTTTTTTTCTTCAATATCTTTTTTCTTAATCTCATCGAGCTCCAAATCTATATTTCTTTCTCTTTGATATATAGTTATCCCTTCCAAATTCTCTACTCTTAAGTTTAAACTTATCTTTGCTGTTTGTAGCTTGTCCGCAGTTTTAGCCGTATGAATAACATCAGGCATGATGGAATAATTAAGGAATCGAAGCCCCTTATTTTCACTTATAGAAATATTCCCCTTCCCAGCAATCTCTCTGAATGAATACGTGACATCAACTATTCCTTTAACAGATGTGAAGTTTTTAAGGTAGGTTTTTTCAACTTCTCTCTCAGGCAAAGTAAAGATCTGTGAAAAAACATAATTGGAAGAAGAAGCAGATGTGGGGAGAGCAGGATCACCCTCTCCAGGGATAACAGATAAGGTCGCTTGAGCAAGCTCTGGAAAATCTATTTTTATTAGCCGATATGCTTGAAGTCTTGAATCCATGCTACTTGAAGAATAGGGAGAAACGATATCTAAGGAGGAGTGGATGCCAGGGTAAAAAAGCCTATAATCACCAACATCGCCCTGCCTAAAAAAAAGTACATACATAAAAGGTGGCAATCCAGGTCTGCCTTCGCCTTTATAAGTCCACAATTCGCAATCTACGACTCCTTCATTTCCTGAAAAATTACTTTTCTCTAAAGGTTCACCCAAAAGAATATAAATCCGCCCCATATCTGAATTGACGCCTCCTAGGCGGCTCTCCGCGTATTGCCGGCGGTTGTAAAATTCAATCATGTATTCATTCTGAGGAGTTTCAGGTTTAGGGTCCCTCATTTTCCAGAATGATTGCTGAAATCTTTTCTTATCTTCTTCAGTCTCTAAAGCTTTGAAAACAGATAATTCGGCTTTAGTCATAATGATATTAACTTCATCAAACCATTTTTCCCAGTAATCCAATTTCTTCTCTGAAGGAATTAAAAAGCTCAGAAATGTTGTAAAGAAAGTAAAGAAAACTATTATATGTTTTTTTATATGATTACCCACATCAAAATGATAGACCAAATAAGGGAAAAATTCAAATTCCTTGAAATATTTTCAAAATCATATATAATTCTTTGTTTTTAATCTTTAAATAAGGTTTATTGCTATATCTAGCTAAAGAGAATTTTTTCATCCTCCAGGAGGAAACATGAGTATTTGGGTAAGAAAGTCCCCACAAGAGATCGCTGAAGCTTCAGATCAAAGTCAATTAAAAAGAAGCCTCAAGGCGATTGATTTAGCAATGTTAGGCATTGGCTCAGTTATAGGTGTAGGCATATTCGTAGCAACAGGTCAGGGTTCTCAATTAGCAGGTCCCGGTATAATTCTTTCCTTCATAATTGCTGCCATAACGAGTGGATTATGCGCATTAACTTATTCTGAACTGGCTTGTATGTTTCCTGTTGCAGGCAGCACATATTCCTATTGCTATGTTGCCTTTGGAGAAGTCATAGCCTGGATTATCGGCTGGGACCTTATGCTTGAATATCTTGTTTCAGGGAGTGCTGTGGCCTCAGGTTGGTCATCAACTTTTATTGGATTGCTACAAACAGCCGGTGTTCATTTACCAAAAGCGATTCTAGCAACTCCGTTTTCTGGCGGTATCATCGATTTGCCTGCGGTTTTGATTACTTTACTCATTACATGGATTCTTTATATAGGCATAAAAGAAAGCTCGACTACGAACAATATTATCGTTTTCATTAAAATAGCAGTCATAGTTTTATTTATTGTCCTTGGAATATCACATATAAATTTTGCTAACTTTAAACCTATTGCACCATTTGGATGGCAGGGTATTATGGCAGGTGCTGCAATCATCTTCTTTGCTTATATAGGCTTTGATGCTGTTTCAACTGCTGCTGAAGAGACTATAAACCCAAAGAGAGATGTGCCTCTTGGTCTTATGATGTGCCTAGGCGTTGTCATCATCCTCTACGTGTCAGTCGCTATTGTTTTAACTGGTATGGTTCCGTTTAAAGAAATAGATGTGGGCAATGCTTTACCTGCTGCACTGGCGAGAATTGGAATTCGCTGGGGCGGTGCATTAGTCGCTACTGGCGCTATAATCGGTATGATATCCACATTGCTCATTTGTGTTTATGGACAGGTTAGAATATTCATGGTCATGGCAAGAGATGGTCTTCTCCCTGAAGTGTTTTCAAAGGTTCATCCACGGCATAAAACTCCCCATATTTGTACCTGGATAACAGGAATTGCGACAGCACTTATTGCAGGTCTTTTCCCTCTCCCAATGATAATTGACCTTTGCAATATAGGAACTCTGTTCGCATTTGTCCTAGTATCCATTGGAGTTATAGTACTGAGAAAGACTAAACCTGATATTGAAAGAAAATTCAAAACCCCAGGAGTCCCGTTTACACCCTTATTAACCATAGCTTTCTGCTTCTACCTGATGGTTAGCCTGCAAGGAGTCACGTGGATAAGATTTGGTGGGTGGCTATTAATGGGTTTGATAATCTACTTCGCCTATAGTGTAAGACACAGTAAGCTGCAACAGAAAAATTCACGTCTAAGTTGATAATAAGTTTTCTTTAAATAAAAATAAGCTTAAGATCTCAGAATAGCCAGGCCAACAACCAAACGGTAAGCTCCAAATAAATGAAGGCTGTGTTTTTGAAGATAGGAGATGAACCATTTGACTGCTAAGTAAGCAATGATAAAAGCTGTAAGAAAGCCAATTGCAAGCAGAAGAACGTTTTCACTCGAGGTTATGACAAGATTCCTTGTTTTAAAGAGGTCATATAATCCAGCAGAAAACATGGTTGGGATAGAAAGAATAAACGAAAAATAAGCTGAATCAGCACGCCGGAAACCTAAATACATCATGGCTAAAATGACAGCTCCTGCCCTCGATACGCCCGGCAAAAAGGCGAAACACTGAAAAAGCCCCACCAAAAATGCATCTCTGTAAGAAAGCTCTCGAATCGCTTTTCGGGGAATGATAATTTTTTTCTTGACCAAAATTTCAAAAACAAAAAACAAAATCCCCACCAAGATGAATAGGCCGATCATCAGAAAGTAAGACTCAAAAAATGTCTGTTTTATCGTCTTGTACAAAATTGCGCCCAAACCCGCAGTCGGGATAAAGGCAACTAATGTTTTTTTCACCAAGCCGAAATCTTTTTTTAAATCCTTCCCATACAAAAACAAAACTGCAAGAATTGCTCCACTCTGGATGAAGACAGTAAAAAATTTGGTGAAATCATCCGCTTTGATTTTTAAAAATTGAGAAGCGAAAATAAGATGAAAAGTCGATGAGATGGGCAGAAACTCTGTGATCCCTTCAATGAGGCCAAGAATGAGACTTTCTAAGATATTCATTTCGCTGATTATTATACTTTATATTAAAAAATATAATAATATATTTTTGATTACTCATATCAAATGCGGCGTAACCGACATGGGATGTGTGTGAGATAGAGTATAAAGATAAAGGGTTAAGAGGCTTATGTATTTGATACTCTTGCAAAAGAGTATTTTAGATATTAGAAATTGTCGTGATCCGACCTATGGACTTAATTTCCTATTCCCAAGGCTTCTCGGCAGCAGCATTCGCACCTGCGATACGGCCGAAAGATAAGCATTCACTAAGGTTGCCGCCTCCCTGATAACGAAAGCTATAGATCGAACCCAGTTCACCAGCACTGTACAGTCTTGGAATGGAGTTACCATCTGGGTCTAATATTTGAGCCTTTTTGTTGCGCCTCGGTCCCCCTTGGGTATTCAAGATAACAGGCTTCATCTCTATTGCGTAGAATGGCGGAACTCCTATCGGCATCATGGTCTCGGCAGGTCTGCCGTACTCTAAGTCTTTACCTGCTGCATAGTATTCATTGTATTTATTTATCGTCTCTTCCAATACATTAGCATCTTTTCCTATAGCTATAGCCAATTCCCTGATTGTGTTTGCCTTGATTATCCAACCCTTCTTTAATTCTGCGAGGTTATCTCTGCTCCAAGTATAGCCATCGATTACGCCCACCCAACACTCCCCTGGAGAGACATCGCATACAGGACCTGCCAGCCTCCTCTTTTCGTCAAAGATCATGTGTATTGGTACTGGAACAGGACAAAGTTCATATACACCATGAATTTTATAAATGCCATGGTCGAAATAGATACTTTCATCAATAAACCTTTTCCCATCTTTACCTACGTATATGGGAATGGGTTTTGGATCTTCATACCCTTTTACTGCACTTTTGAATTCGGGAGCTTTCAAACCACAACAAACACTCCCCGGGCCCACATAGCTCTGCATATGCCATAAGTCTGCTCCAATTTTCTGGCACATTTTTACCCCATCCCCTGTGTTGTGCGGGCTACCCATAGGGTAGGCCTCTGGGAGCCTTAGGTAGTCTCTTTGCATATCTTTGTTGTTCTCATATCCCCCTGGACACATAGCGACAGCTCTCTTTGCCTTGATATAAACCGTTTTACCCACTCTTTCCGCTATTACTCCTAGAATTTCTTTAGTTTCAGGGTTTTGGATTAGCTCCTTGCCTGGCGTCTCATACATAACCTCGATCTTTCTTTCAATTGCTTTGGTCTTAAGTAAGTTCCAGAGAGAGGGATAAGGGAAGTTAGTAACCCTAACACCGAGAAAAGGACTTTCCTTTTTATATTTGCGGGAACTTATTTTGCCGCCTATTCTCTCAATCCACTCAATGTTCCGGCTACACTCTTCCATGAAAGCTTGAATCATGTCTTCAGGAACAGGATATCCAGAACCCTCGGCTAATTCTTTATGGTACAAAATAGCGCCCTGAATATCAGCAACAGCCCAGAAGCCTTGACCGGATACTCTTGAATTACCTCCTGATTCAGGCTCTGAGGCTTTCTCCAGTATGAGCACCTTCGCTCCTTTGTCGTGCGCTGTTATAGCCGCCGCAAAACCTGCAGCACCAGTTCCCAGAACCGCGACATCTGCCTCATAATCCCATTTCCCAGGAATCTTGCTTATCGGGATTGCCCTTGCCTTTCTCGTGTCTAGCCCCATCAAGGCTGCCACGCCAGCTCCTGCAGCGGCACGCTTTATGAAATCTCGCCTGTTTAGTCCCTTCTTAGACCTTTTTTTAGACATTCAAATCTCCTCCTTTTTCCTCTAAATAATTTTTATAGTTTTTAGCATTATAAAGCTTTATTGTCAATCTAGGGAAGGCTCTATGACGAAAAGTGTAGTAATTGGATTTTGATATTCCTTATTTGAAGCCTAATAGGCATGTCCCCTGTCTCTAAATATTGCAAACTCATTATGTCCTAGTGCTTCTGACTTGGTCTTTTTGCCAGAAGCCACTTTCAAAAGCTCATCAAATATTCTAATGCCAACCTCTTCAATGGTTTCTTTGCCCTCAATGATTGTCCCTGCATTGATGTCCATATTATCTTTCATCTTCTCATAAGTATAGGGATTGCCTGTAATTTTTATTACAGGTGCTATAGGAGCACCCACAGGCGATCCCCTTCCTGTAGTAAACAGAATCACTTGCGCTCCGCCTCCTAACATGCCTGTATTCGAGTTAAGGTCATCGCCTGTAGTGTTCATTATGAAAAGTCCCTTCTTCCTCGGTCTCTCAGCATATTCGAGCACCCCTTGTATTTTCGAGGAGCCCGCTTTACGGACTGCTCCCAGGGACTTTTCTTCAATGGTTGTTAAACCACCCTCAATATTTCCAGAGGTAATCAGGTGAAAGCGTACCCCTTCATTTTTTGCCCTTTGTTCCCACCAACTAATTATTTCATAGATTCGTTTTGCAACTTTCCCATTAACAGCTCTTTTTGCTAACAAGTGCTCTGTCCCCATCAATTCGGGGGTCTCAGAAATAAACACAGTACCTCCCATATTTACTATCCTGTCCGATACTAATCCAACAGCCGGGTTAGCCGCCAATCCAGATGTTAAGTCAGATCCTCCGCATTTGGTAGCTATAACTAAGGCACTTAAATCATAGGATTTCATTTCTATTTGAGAGACGTCTTGCACCATTTTCTGTGCGATTCTAATACCTTTTTCTGCTGCATTAATAGTTCCACCTAATTCCTGGATACCAATAAGTTCAACTGGCTTCTTTGATTTGCAAACTTCATTAGCTACATATTTGCAGTCCATGGTCTCACATCCTAAGCTAACAAACAAAACTGCGGCTACGTTTGGATTCCTGCTGATTCCAATCAACGTTCTAGTGGGAATCTCAAGCTGTGAAGTAACTTCGCATCCACATTCATGAGGTAGCGCTATTGTGCCCTCTACTTGTTCAGCTATTTTCTTCGCGACTTCATTTGCACAACAAACAGTTGGAATAATTGCTACATGATTTCGTATTCCTACCGAACCATCTAATCTTCCATATCCTAAGAATTTTGCAGGCTTTTCAATCGTGCTCATACGGCATCCCCTCTGCCACGCATACTTTCAACATTGTGAATATGGACGTGCTCACCTTCTTCAATTGTTTTTGTTGCTCTCCCGATCACTTCCCCATATTTTATAATTTTTTCACCCCGCTTTATCCTTCTCAGCGCAAATTTGTGGCCAAAAGGTATCGATTGTCTCGTCTTAATTTTTTTCTCTAATTCACTTCTCACTGTAACTCTACATCCGGCCTCAAGGTCTGTAATCGCAGTTGCGACATTATCGAGCGGATCAATGAGGATTGCCTTGTTCAATTTTTCACTCTCTATTTATCCTTTTCACTAACTGTTTTAGTTTCGAAAATTATTTTGTACAAAATTTTAATCCAGTTCCAGAAAAATGTTTTGATCGAGAAAATCGATCTGAACTGGGTCGCTCCAGCTATTAAGCTCTAATCACCAATTAAGCTATTTATTATGGCCAAAGCGCACAAAAAGATATTTATTTTTTGTTTTATTTTTCTTAGTTTAGATTTTATATCATAGCAAAGAATCTATGTCAAAGCTAAATTCTTCTTGATTTACTTTTTATTTTCAATTAATATTTTTGACTCAATATGCTGATAAATGCGATCGCCTGCCTTCTCTTAGGATGGCTTGTTCCTGGATTAGGTCATATCACTCTGAAAAGATATGGACGAGGGGCAATCTTTTTCGTCTGCATCTTGTTAATGACAGCCATGGGGCTCTATATGGGGGGAAAGATCTATCCAGGCCAAACAGAAAATCCCCTGACCATTCTGGCCTTCTTTGCTGATATTGGAAATGGGCTTGTTTATATTTTCTCTCGAATTTTTCCTTTTGGGTCAGGATACCTGAAAAAAGTCACATTCGAATTTGGCACCGCCTATATAGCAGGAGCTGGACTCCTGAACTATCTGATAGCCCTGGATGCTTTTGACATAGCCATGGGGAAAAAGAAATGATATTCAAAAGTCATCTTCTTTCCATGATCCTCTACGCTTTTTTTGTCTCCATTGTCTTAGCCCTAATCAGAAAAAACGAGAAAAGAGAACAGATCAAATATTGGATCACTCTTTTTCTGTCTATGGTCGTAGGCGCCTTGCTCTTTGGCTGGATCATGTATCTCTTCACCCTTTAAGACGCCTTTCCCGCATCTCTCTTACGCATTTCTCTTTCCTGTTTGAATACAAAAATTGATGTGTTATAATCCTTCCCGAAATTGATGAGTTCCCCAATGTATGAACCTGTCATCGGGCTTGAAATTCATGCTCAGCTTCTGACAAAAACAAAGCTTTTCTGTGGCTGCAGTACCCAGTATGGGAAACCACCCAATTCCCAAACCTGTCCTGTCTGCCTAGGTCTTCCTGGCGCTCTTCCCGTGCTCAATGAAGAAGCAGTGGTGATGGCCATAAAACTTGCATTGGCTATAAAGATCAACATCCATCTCTGCTCTGTTTTTAGCCGCAAAAACTATTTCTATCCTGATTTGCCAAAAGGATACCAAATAACTCAATATCATTCTCCTTTCGCTACAGAAGGCTATCTAAAGATTGACACTGGGACGGCTCAAAAAGTCATCGGCATTGAACGGATAAACCTTGAAGAGGATGCAGGAAAATCCATTCATGACGGTATGCTTGACTCCTCCCAAAAAACTTACCTTGACTTCAACCGCAGTGGCGTTCCCCTTCTTGAGATTGTTGGAAAGCCAGAAATTAGCTCTCCAGCAGAGGCTGTCGAGTTTCTCCAGCTCTTAAGGACTCTTCTTCAGTACCTGGAGATTTGCGACGGCAACATGGAAGAGGGAAGTCTCCGCTGTGATGCCAACTTATCAGTGAGGGAAAAAGGCAACCAGAAAATGGGAGTCAAAACTGAAATCAAAAATTTGAACTCTTTCCGATTTCTTCATAAAGCCCTGGAATATGAAGCAGAGCGTCAGATTGATCTTCTTCGAAAAGGGCAACCCATCCTGCAAAAGACAAGGCTCTGGGATTCAAGCCAAAACAAAACGCTTCCCATGCGCAGCAAAGAAGAAGCTCATGATTACCGCTATTTTCCTGACCCTGACCTTCCCCCTCTTGTTATTAGCCAAGAATTAATCCACAGAGTGAGAGCAACTCTTCCTGAGCTCCCTCAAGAGAAAGTTGAGAGATTCACAAGGCAGTACGGAATTCCCCTCTATGATGCCAAAATTCTGGCTTCATCCAGAGACTTGGCCGATTATTTTGAACAAATAGCACTCGCCTCAGGAAATCCAAAACAGGCAAGCAACTGGATCATGCGAGATGTGCTTCAGTATTTAAAAGAGGCGAATATCCAAATCAAGCAATTCCCCATCCCCCCAAAAAATCTGGCGGAACTCATCTCTCTCATCGAGAAAAAAGAAATAACTCTTTCCCTGGCTAAGGAAAAAGTCTTCCCCCAAATGATGCAGAAGAAAAAAGAAGCCCCCCAGATCATTAAAGAAGAAGGACTGAGTCAAATTCGAGATGAAGGGAAAATCAGAGAAGTCATCCTCGAGGTGATTGAGAAGAATCCCAAGCCTTTCCAGCAGTATCAGCAAGGGAAGGTTAAAACCTTTGGTTTCTTTGTCGGACAGGTAATGAAAGAAACAAGGGGTCATGCTGACCCTCAACTTGTCCATAAGATCTTAAAAGAGATTTTGGATAGCTCGAAAAACAAGATGAGATGATAGAACTCTTTCATATCTGGAAACAGTACCAAAAACCCCATTGGGCCTTATCGGATATCAGTCTTCAGGTCAAAGAAGGAGAGTTCTACTTCATCACTGGACCAAGCGGTTCAGGAAAGACAACGCTTCTCAAAATCATTTTCAGAGAAATTTTTCCCACTGAAGGCCAGATCGTTATTGATGGCCAAAATGTTCTGCGAATCCCTGACCACAAGATTTTTAATCTAAGAAGGAAGATGGGCATTGTCTTCCAGGATTTCCGTCTTCTCTTTCACAAAAAGGTCTTTGATAATGTGGGGATTGCCCTTCAGATACTCGGCGTGCCGCAAAAAGAGATCAGAAGAAGGGTCTTTAATGCGCTGAGGATGGTCAATCTTCACCACAAGATGTGGGAATATCCTTCCCGTCTCTCCTACGGCGAACAGCAGAGAGTGGCTATTGCTCGAGCTGTCGTGAACAACCCTAAAATCATCCTGGCAGATGAGCCCACAGGAAATTTAGACCCAGAACTTGCTTTTGAAATCATCAGCTTGTTTAAGGAAATCAACAAAGAAGGAGCCACTGTGATCATTGGCACCCATGACAGGGAGTTGATTCGTCATTTTGGCCAAAAAATCTTGTTCCTCCACAACGGAAAATTAATTGGAAAGGAAGGACTCTGATTATCCAAAAATTAAAATACTTCCTCACTCAGGCGACCAACAATCTCTGGCAGTACAGAGGCCGCAATATCTTTTCCATGACTATTATCTGTCTTTCTTTCCTCATATTTGGGATTTTTCTCTCCCTTTCCAATAACCTCCAATATATGGCTAAGGAACTTTCCAAGAATATGGTGGCTATTTTTTTCCTGGAGAAGAATCTGCCAGGAAAAGAGTTGAATCTTATTGAACAAGAGATCAAAAAATCCCCCTTGGTAAAGAGCGTTCAGTTCATCAGCTCAGAGCAAGCTCTTGAAAGATTCAAGAAAAATTTCCCTGAACTCCGGGAAATAATCGAAAACTTAAAGGCCAACCCCTTCCCTCCCTCTTTTGAAGCAAGCCTCCAAGATCAATCTTTAAGGTCTACGGAAATCCTAAGTTTCATCAGAGAAATGAAGAGGAGAATCGGCGTCACGGATATTCAATTCAATAGAGACTGGGTGGAAAAGATGCAATCCCTGAGCCGCCTGACAAAAGCTGTGGGATTCTTCCTGGGAGGCATCCTGATTCTCGCTTCCTTTTTTATCATATCCAATGTCATCAAATTAAATGTCCTCGCAAGGAGAGGGGAAATCGAAATTCTCCGTCTTGTGGGTGCCACGAATACATTTATCAGAATACCTTTTCTTTTAGAAGGAATTGCTCTGGGCATATTAGGAAGCTTGGTTTCTCTCCTTCTCCTTTTTCTCCTGACAAAGCTTTTTCCTCTTTATTTGGGCACTTCCCTTGGGGCTCTCAAGGAAGTTGTCAATTTCCGCCATCTTTCTTTCGCGCAGAGTCTTCATCTCATCACAGGAGGAGTTGTCATCGGCTTTTTGGGAAGTTTGAGCTCTCTTTCCCGATTCCTGAGGATATAAAAATATCTAGCCAAAAAGTAAAAATTTTGAGTTAAGGAGTGAATATACTTCTGGCTAAGCGATGAGCTTCTCTCAAAGGCTCGGGAAGTCTGAATTTTGAACAACTGAGCACTATTTCCTTGGAGCGGATAAAATCAATCCTATGCCCTGGGGAAACAAAAACGGGTTTAACTCCAGCCCGGGTTCTAAGGCAAAATCCCACCTTTTCTCTGTTTCTATTCCTGAAAAGAGTATAAGCCCCTCTCCGCTCTGGAGGAAGGACAAAAGGGAAAAAAGGTTTCTTGGCGCATCCTACAGTTGCGATATCTAACACTACTCCTATATAAGATGCCAATCCCATTTTCCTGGGATGAGCAATTCCATTGCCATCGATAAGAGTGATGTCTGGTTTGTTGTTTATTTTGCGGAAAGCATCAAAAAAAGCAGGCCCCTCTCGGAAAGCCAAAAAGCCAGGAATATAGGGGAGCTTAACTTCTCTTGTGGCCTCAGATATTTCGACAATTTCAAATTCAGGGAAAGTGAAGACAACAACAATCGCTCCGATCCTTTTATTCTTTAGATCGTAGCCAAAATCAGCCCCTGCCACCAGATTTATTTTTTCTCCATCCCAGCGGATGATGACCTTAGAAGCCAGTTTTTCCTGAAGAGCAATAGCTTTTTTGAGGTTCATCTCAAGATCTTTTTCCCTTTTTCCAAAGTCCTTTTTGTCTCACTTAGCTTTCTGGAATGGATTAAGATTCGTAATTTGTCTTTTTTTATTTTAGCATTAAGTTTGACATGGTTTCCAGATTGTCTTAGAATTTTTTAATAATGGTGTCACTCGGACAAGAACTCAAAAGAGAAAGAGAACTAAGGGGGATCTCCCTGAAAGAAATTGCAGACTCGAGCAAAATTAGCATGAAATTCCTTGCTGCCCTGGAAGAAGACCGGCTGGATATTCTTCCCGGGGAATTCTTCATCAAAGGGATCATTCGCACCTATGCCAAAAGCATTGGACTGGACGAAGATTATGCCCTTAATAAGTATCATGAAATATCTCTTCTTCAAGAAGAAGCGTTGCAAAAAGTACAAAAAAAAGGAGAAACACAGCCAAAAATTTCCAAAAAGAGAAAAATTCTGCTCAGCTTGGCAATTGTTTTTATATTACTCGTCAGTGTTATCCTTTCTTTTTATTTCCTCTCCCAGCCAAAAGAAATCGCCAAACCGCCTGAAAAAACTCAGATCCCTGTCGTTTCTCAAGAACCAGAGGCCATACTCCCTCCTCCCCCTGTCGCAGTACCTGTTGTAGTAGAAGAAGAAAAAGAAATGAACCTCGAAATTTCTTTTCTTCAAGAAACATGGGTCAAGGTTTATGCTGATGGTGAGCTAAAATTAAACGGAATCTATCAACCAGGGGACAACTTCCAGATCAAAGCTCTTAAGGAATTGGTTTTTTATACGGGTAATGCAGGAGGAATTTCCTGCGCCATCAATGGCAAAAAAGCAAAACCTTTTGGCCCTTCTGGCACAGTGCTCAGGAACATAAGACTGACTTTAGAAAACTACAACCAATTCCTCCTTCCTGAGGAGGAAACAAAAAAAGAGGAAAAAGAAAACAGGCCATAGGGACAAAAATGGAGAATTCAAAGAAAAAAGGGTCCCGCGTCATCGGTGCCATCATCATCTTCTTGATCATTCTTTTTTTCACCATTGAATATTTCATCCGCGAATCACAAGAATTTTCTCCCACATCGCTAACAAATATTCTTCTCTCTTCTCTACAAATCATCGTCCTTCTCCTTTTTCTCATCCTTTTCTTTGTTTTGGGAAGGAATCTGATAAAGCTCTACCTCGAGAAAAAAAGGAAAGTCGTGGGATCTCACTTTAAAACAAAGCTCGTTTTATTTTTTATCGCTCTCTCTTTTATCCCCACTCTTCTTCTCTTCCTTTTTGCTAGTGACCTTATTAGCCGGAATATTGAAAACTGGTTCAGGACTCCTCTGGACAAAATACTAGATGATACAAAAAGTGTGGCTGAAGGATTTTATACAGACACTGAAGAAATCACTTTCCACTACGCCCAACAATTGAGCAAGACTATCAAAAAGGAAAAGCTCATCAACCCAGAAAATAGAGCTTTATTGAGGGAATTCATAAGGGAGAAACTCACAGAATACAGGTTGGACGAAATTGCCATCTATTTAGAAGATGAAGAGCTGTTCTCCTATCTCAACTCAAACCTTCCCCTACAAGATTACCGCGACCTCCAGCCAAACATCGTTAAGCGCGCCCAGCTCGGGGAAGACTTCAGAAGCAAAGAACCCATGGGAAATGGGGAGATGATCCACCGCGGCGTTTCTTTTTATGTTCCCAACATTGGAAGTGTCCTGGTGACGACAGGAAAATTCCTTTCTCAAAATTATGCTCAGAGGATCAATAACATCACTTCCTACGTTCAAAGATACCGCCAGCTGAAAATACAAAAAAATCCAGTGAAAACCTTCTATCTTTTGACTCTTATTTTTATCACCCTCCTGATTATTTTTGCCGCCAGCTGGATTGGGATCCATCTCGCCAAAGGGATCACTGTACCCATAGAAAAGTTAGCCCAGGCGACAAAAGAAGTTTCCAAAGGAAATTTAGAGGTCAAAGTGGAAGATCCAGCCTCTGATGAGCTGGGGATTCTTATCGATTCCTTCAACCAAATGATCTCTGATTTAAAAGAAAGCCAAAAAAATATTGCCCAAAAGACCGCAGAGCTGGAAGCTCGAAAGCAATACATCGAGACCATATTGAATAACATCATTACCGGAGTGATTGCCTTAGATGATCAAGGAATCATCGCCACGATCAACCCTTCGGCGAGGGAAATGCTGGCTTTGCCAGAGAAAAACTTTATCGGGAAAAGCTACAAAGAGGTCCTCAGCCATAACAAATATCAAGATATCCTGAAAAACATCGAGTGGGGAATGAAGAATAAATACAGGCTATCTGATAAAGAAATCAATATCACTTCAAGCAGTCAGCGAACAACGCTGACCTTGGCCTTATCTCCCCTGAGACAGGCAAACAATGAATTTTCGGGTATGATTGTTGTGCTCGACAATTTAACAGAACTCATCAAAGCCCAAAAAATTGCCGCTTGGAAAGAAATGGCGCAAAGGGTTGCCCATGAAATCAAAAATCCATTAACACCCATCCAGCTTTCGGCAGAGAGAATCATCAAAAATTTAAAGAAGAGTGACCAAGACCAAAATGAAATGATTGAAGAAGGGGCCAAGATCATCATTCAAGAAGCCAAAACCATAAAATCTCTAGTTGATGAATTCTCCCATTTTGCACGGATGCCGAAGGTCCATCTGCAATCAGCAGACATTCATCCCATCATTGAAGAAATTGTTACCCTCTTCAGAGGAATATTTTCAGATATAGAATTTGAAGTTCTTTTTTCCTCTGACATGCCTTCGCCCCTTCAACTTGACCCTGAGCAGATGAAAAGAGTATTTATTAACCTCTTCGATAATGCTATTGACGCCATGAATAAAAAAGGGAAAATCCGAATCCATACTCTCTTTGACAAGCAAGCGCAAAGATTAAAGATTGAGATTACGGATTCAGGTCCGGGAATTTCTGTAGAAGACAAGGAAAAACTTTTTCTTCCTCACTTCTCCACGAAAAAGAAAGGCACAGGTCTCGGTTTAGCGATCGTCAGCCAAATCATCAAGGAACACAATGGTGCTATCAGTGTTGAAAACAATCGACCTAATGGGGCAAAATTCATCATTCAAATTCCAGCATGAACAAAGACAAAATTCTTGTCATCGACGATGAAGTCAGCATCCGCACCTCCTTGCAGGGAATTCTGGAGGATGAAGGCTATATTGTCAAAACAACTGAAAGCGGGAAAGAAGGCCTCAACATATTGAAAAAACAAAACTTTGACCTCATTCTTCTTGATATCTGGCTCCCTGAAATGGACGGAATTGAAGTCCTTGAAAAAATTAAAACAATGGAGGAAAATCCTCAGGTTGTCATGATCTCAGGTCACGGCACGGTAGAAACAGCCGTCAAAGCCATAAAGCTTGGCGCTTTTGATTTTCTGGAGAAGCCGCTTTCTCTGGAAAATGTGGTGGTAACTGTAAAAAACGCATTAAGGCAAAAAAAACTGGAAGAGGAGAATCTCCAACTTCGAGAAAGCGTCCGATCAACCTACCATCTTGTGGGAAAAAGTCCATCCATTCAAAAATTAAGAAATGAAATACAAACAGCGGCCCCAACAAATGGCCAAGTCCTCATCTATGGCGAAAATGGCACGGGCAAAGAGCTGATTGCTCGCCTCATTCACCAGCAGAGTCCAAGAAAAGATAAGAGATTCATCGAAGTGAACTGTGCTGCTGTTCCCGACGACTTGATTGAAAGTGAGCTCTTTGGATATCTCAAAGGATTCTCCATTCATGCCAATAAGGATAAAAAAGGAAAACTGTTGCTGGCAGACAGAGGAACTCTCTTCCTCGATGAAATTGGCGATATGAGTCCAAAGACCCAGGCAAAGCTAGTGAGAGTCATTGAAGAGCAAGAATTCGAACCTCTGGGATCAACAGATCCCTTAGCCATCGATACAAGACTCATCGCTGCAACCAGTAAAAACCTAAGGGAACTCATCTCCAAGGGAAAATTCAGAGAAGACCTCTTCTTTAAGCTTAACGTCATCCCCCTGACTATCCCTCCTTTAAGAGAAAGGACAGAAGACATCCCTCTCTTGATAGATTATTTCCTCAAATATTTTTCGGAGGAATATGGCAAAAAACAGAAATCCATGAGCAAAGAAGCTATAAAAGCTTTCCTCAATTATTCCTGGCCAGGAAATGTCAGCGAACTGATGAATGTCATAGAAAGATTCGTGATCATGGTTGAGGAGGAAGAGATCAAAGCTTCCCATCTTTCTCTTCTTGTCGAAGCAAGAGAAATCGAACACATCCCAGGTCTTAACAACCATCGATCTCTCCGACGAGCCAAAGAACAGTTCGAAAGAAAATTTCTCCATCTTGCCTTAATAAGGAACAACTGGGACATTTCCAAAACAGCTTCTGATATTGATATGGGAATAAACGAACTCCATGAAAAAATCAAGAGTTTAAATATCACTTTCATTGATTGATTCTCCCCATGCCTCTCGACCAAGGTGAAGCCATTGTCTTACGAAACTTTGCTGTCGGCGACCAAGATAAGATTGTTGTCTTCTTTTCGCTTGACAAGGGCCTTATAAAGGGAATCGCCAAAGGGGCCCGAAAATTTGGCAACCGTTTTGGAAGCAGCTTGGAACCCATGTCTGTTGTGAAAATCTTTTACTACGAAAAAGAAAGAAAAGATTTGGTCACAGTGAGCAATTGTGATCTTCTCGAATCTTTTTTCGAGATCCAAAAGGATCTCCGAACATCTTTTACTCTTTCTTATTTCGCAGAGCTCATCGAAGAATTCTTTCCATCCAGGTCAAAAGAGGATATCCTCTATCGCCTCTTGCTCTCCATCCTGCGATCTCTCAAAGAACAGGGAGATTTGAATTTCATAAGCCGCTATTTTGAGGCTTGGTTTCTCCAGATTAACGGCCTTTTGCCTGATTTTAAAAAATGCAAAAAATGCCATAGGGAACTCACTGAATCCGGATGGTTTTCTCCCAAAAAAGATGGCGTCTTCTGCGATAATTGTGCAGCTGAGAAAAAAGAAGAGACAAAGCCAGAAATGAACTTATTCCTGAAGTGGATTAAAAAAAATCCTCCTCCCGTAAAAAGTCATCTCCCTTTCACTTCCGGGCAGCTCGAAAACATCAAAAAGACGCTGCAGGGGATCATCATCTTCCATCTGGAAAAAGAGCCAAAAACTCTCCACTATTTAAGTTGATTTTTTGTCTGAAAAGACTAAACTATGATTCTTCAAGGAGGTTTCAATGAAAGAAGAGGGTATCATTTCTTGCAAAATCTGTGGCAAAAATATTGATCAAAAGAGTCCTCATTTTATAGTTTCTTTCAATAAAGAAGCCATCGAGGATGGCACAAAGAAGATTTTGCAATCTCTGGAGGCTGCCCATATCTGCGAGGAGTGTGGCGAGGAGGGCCTTCCCTCTGTTCTTTGGCACTTAAAAATCATCCATGATGCAGATACAGAATTGGAAAAAAGGATGGAGCTGGTCAAACAATCTGTCAACATTCTGGAGTTGATGAAAGACTATGGAATTTCTGGAGAAAAAATTGGGGTTGAAAATCAATATCTGACGAAATGTCCATTTCACGGCCAGGAGTTCTCTTTCGTTTTTGATGCTGAGAAAAAGGAATATTTCTGCTTCTGTGAGGGGCTAAGAGGAGATATCTTTAGCTTTGTCATCAATTACGATCGGGACATAAACCATAAACACATGACTTTAAAGCAAGCTGTTGATTACTTGATGGAAAAATTCCCGATTCCGTAGATCTTCTTCCCTCCATTCCAAGCTCAACAAATTTTTTTGGGAGCTAACCTTCTATCTAATATCGCCTAAATAGTTCTCCCCATGATGTTTTGAGAATCTTGTTCGTTCTCCGCTTTCCGATAAGAGGATGCCAAATCCAATCATGAAAGATCACTGAGGCTGCGTAGGACCAAGGAGTGAGGACTGTCCGGAGCAGGAGTTTTTCTAAAGGCTTGAGAGGTCCCCAGTAGATGAGCTTCTGGCCAAAGCTGGCAAAGGTATTTTTTCCTTTTTGAAAGTGAAAATTGACCTCTCCAATATCTTCACCGACAACATCGATCTCCGCAATTTCGCCACAGCCAAGCCCTGCCTCATGGGCGAAGCGGATAAATTTCAAATCCATCGGTTCAAAACCCATCATCTTCGCAGCCACGGCATCAATGGCCACTTGATCAGCGCTGGCCAAGATATAGTTCTTAACATAAGGAACCATGCATCTGGGACCAGGCCCATCACCAGCCAGAGTTGCATCCATGACGGCAAAAATTCCCGTATGGATTTCCTTCTGGATAGTGAGCAGGTCAACCAATGTCTCGTCAATCGCAGAATGAGTCCAATGCCTTTTCTCATGAAGAAGCCCTCCAAAGGCATTTTTCATCGCTCCTGTCATCGTGGTAAAAACATGAGTCTTCATCGTCGGGAGATGGATGATGTTTTCCCCGATCAGTCTTTTTGGAATTTCAATTCCCTTTGGAAATATTTGATCCAGTACCATCATCTTTCCTTTGGGTTCGTATCTCGTCCATTCTTCGTTTTCATAAAGATGAATATTTCGCAGGCCGTATTTCTGGACAACTGGAAGATGTTTATTGGTCCTTTCGCCCTTTTTGGCTGAGACGACCACAGTCCGGTTGTGACAGGCATGGATGAGTTCTCTGCGATAGCCATCCGAAAGGAGAGTTTTGATGACACCTTCCAGCTGCCAAGGAGTCGTAGAACAGGCAGGATAAAAATAATGCCAAGAAATATTTATCTTCAAAGCTGTATCTTTGTCCTGAGGAAGGTATTTTTGATACTCAGCCAGGTGCATCAATTTTTCATAGTCATCAAGGACAGTTTGAGGAGAAGTTTTTAAAACAGCTACCTTTGGCCTCGACAACACCTCCTCCTCTCAGAAAAAATAAAGAATAACAATCACTGTTCCTATCCAGAGCAAAATATCGATCAAAAGGGGTTTATCTTTAATGATCAGCTCTTCTGGACTCCCACCTTTTTCTCGCTGATGGATGAGGTAGAGATAACGGAAAATCCCATAAAGAACAAATGGGGTGGAAAAAACCAAATTTTTTGTCCCGAATTTTTTAATTGTTTCCTCTGAAATTGTATAAAGACAATAGGCGATCAGAGTTGATGCCGTCACAACGGCAATCATCTGATCCAGAAGGTAGGCACTGTATTCTTTAAGAATAGGCCGGTGAGATGAGGCATTTTCTTCTAAAAGAAGAAGTTCATGCCTCCTTTTGCTCATCGACAGAAAGAGGGCCAACAAAATCGTGCAGATCAATAGCCAAGAAGAAAGGGAAACCTCTATGACCAACCCACCTGCGATCACCCGAATGACAAACCCAGCAGCAATAATAAAGACATCAAGGATAACAACATCCTTCAATTTTATCGAATAGAAAAGTTGAAGCAAGAAATAAATGAGCGAAGCGACAAAAAAATTTCGATTGAGGAAAAAAGCCAAGAGGAGACTTGAAAGGCTCAATAGAATAAAGATCCCAAGCGCTTGATATTTTGAAATTGTTCCTGAAGCAATCGGTCTTTTCGATTTTTTGGGATGGAACCTGTCTTCTTCCAAATCGCAGACGTCATTCAGGATGTAAAGTGAGCCAGAAAGAAGGCAAAAAATGGCGAATGCTGCCAATGTCTTGAGCAAAAGCAAAATATCAAAAAATTTTTGAGCGAAAATGAGGGAAGCAAAGATAAAAAGATTTTTTGTCCACTGGGTGGGCCGCAGAGATTTTATGACGTGTTGGACTTTCAACATTTTCTTTTTCAATTGTTTTTTCTATTCTATAAAAAAACTCTGTTCCTAAGCAACTCTTAAAAATTGAAATTACAAATCTCGAGTTTTTTGATAGAATGGAAACTCCGATGAAGTTTTTTAGACAAATATATCATAAGCCCAAGAAAGACATGCCCTACAGGAAACTCACCACTCGAAATACGCTCTTGACTTTGATCATCTTTGTCAGCCCCTTTTTGCTTCTTTATTTTACGGTCAATTACGAGACATCTTCTCGGCTCAAGAATCAAATTTACAACCGACTGGCAGACACAGTCAAAGAAAACATCAAAACAATCTCGATGTGCCTTCGCGACAGAGAGATCGATCTCAAGTCCTATTCCAAACATGACGTGGAAAAGATTGATGAAGTCAAGCAAGAAGTGCCCTTTCTCGAATCCCTGATCAAGGAAAAAAAATGGTATGATTTCCTCATTATTGCCGACCTTGAAGGCAATATTCTTTTTTCCATCAATAAAGAAATCAGGGGAAATATTGCTGACAAAGAATACTTTCAAGTCTCCAGAAAAGGAAAATTTTATAATTCAGGGATCTTCTACTCCGATGTTGTAAAATCCTCGACAATGATTCTTTCTCATCCCCTGACAAATAAAAATAACAAGACAATAGGCATTATTGCTGCTTCCTTAAACCTCGAAATTTTCTACAGTCTCCTCTTTGACCTAAGGCTTGGGGAAACAAGCGAGCTTTTTTTAGTCGACCCAGAAGGAACTCTCCTTTCTCCAACAAAACTGGGTGGTCGACCCCTCATCGATAAGGGCTATTCTGAAAAAGAGGCAAATCCTCATCGAGGAGAAAAAGGGGTGACGACACATTTAGATTATCGAGGTCAAAAAGTTCTCTGCACCTATAAAAAATTCCCAGAAGCTAATTTTTATCTTATTTCTGAAATGGACCTGAAAGAAGCTCTCTTCCCTTTAAAAGAAATGAATCTGATTATCCTCTACCTCTTCCTTCCCTTCTTCCTCCTTCTTGTCGTTATTTCCACTCTCTATTCAAGAAGAATAACTTCCCTCCTTCGGAAACTCACAAGAAATCTCCAGCAAGCGTTAGAGGAATCTCAAACTAAGGAAAAAGAGCTGGATACGATCAATGTTGAGTTAGAGAAAAAAGTCAAAGAAAGTGAACTTTTAACCCGAGAGCTTCAGCTCTCCGAGGAATACATCCGCAATCTTATGGATAGCATTTCATTTGGAGTCATAGGGCTCGATTCCTCAGGGAAGATCACTCACTACAATAAAGAAATTAGAGGTTTATTTAATTTAGACGATTTAAAGAAAGGGCAAGATATCTTTTCTGTTTTGCCCTGGCTGAATGATAGAGAAATAGAAATTGCTTTTGAAAACACAATTCTCAGCGGAAGACGTCAAAGAGTCGAAGAGAAAAAAATTGAACGGGGAAAGGGAGATGAATATTTCAACCTTTCCTTCTTTCCCATCGAAAATGGGAAGGGAAAAATAATGGGCGTGACGATTCTCATTGAAAATGTGACGGCAAAGGAAAGACTCAGGGAGCAGTTGGCTGAATATGAAAAACTTTCTGCTTTAAGTCAGCTGGCCATAGGAGCAGCCCATGAAATCAATAATCCTCTGTTAGGCATTTCTTCTTATCTAGAAATTCTCTTAAACGAAGCCAAGGAGAAGAAAGAGAAAGAGGAGATTGAACTTGTCCTTGAGAATGTCTACCGCATTTCAGAAACCATTCGTGGCCTTTTGAATTTTGCTCGGCCAACTCCGCCTCAATTCACCAAAGTCAATATGAATCAGCTCATCGATGACACGCTTTCCTTTCTAAGCCATCAGCCAATTTTTAAAAAAGTCAAGATCGAAAAGAGCCTTCCCCCATCCTTGCCCCAAATCACTGCAGATTTGAACCAGATCAGACAGGTCTTGATCAATATGTTTATTAACGCCGCTCAATCTATGCCCAATAGAGGAGAGCTTAGGGTAGAAACCTCAAAAGTCAAATTCAAAGAGTTTTTGCAGATAGATATTGCTGACACGGGAATTGGAATACCTCCTGAAAACCTGAAAAAGATTTTTGATCCCTTCTTCACAACCAAAAAAAGTCAAGGGACGGGCTTGGGCTTAAGCATTAGCCTAAGTTATATAAAAAATCATAGTGGTGACATTTTTTTTAAGAGCGAAGTCAATAAGGGAACAACCTTTTCCATTTTTCTTCCCATAAGGCAAAAGGGAAAGCTCCTCATGAAGGACGAGGAGGTCATTTCTTGAGCACCTACTCCATTCTCATTGTTGATGATGAAATCCTCACTCTGAACAACCTGAAAAAAATCCTGGAAAAAGAAGATTATGAGGTCCATGTGGCTGATTCTGGAGAAATCGCCCTTGAAATCTATGAGAAATACAAGCCTGATCTCGTCCTTTTAGACCTGATGCTACCTGGAATATCAGGCATAGAAGTTTTGAAGCGAATTAAAGAGAAGGAGAGAGAGACCATAGTGATCATGATGACGGCATATGAAATCCTGGAAAAAGCTGTGGAGGCGATGAAACTGGGGGCTTACGATTACTTGCTGAAGCCTTTTAAAATAAATGAGTTGAAAAACACAATCCGCCGGGCTATTGAGACTCTGTCTTTGAGAATAAGGATTCTGGAACATCTTGAATCTGAAAAAGGAAGATACTATTTTGGAAAAATTGTGGCTGAAAGCAAAAAGATGAAAGAAGTTGTGGAAATGGCCAAAAGAGTGGCTGTTTCAGAAAAAACAACAGTTATGCTTCAAGGGGAAAGCGGGACTGGCAAGGAACTCCTGGCCAAGGCCATCCACTACCACAGCCCGCGGGCTGAGAAACCTATCGTGGAGATCAATTGCGCAGCCATCCCTGAGAATCTTCTGGAAAGCGAACTCTTTGGCTATGAAGCCGGTGCATTTACAGATGCCAAAAAAAGAAAAATTGGACTTCTCGAAAAGGGGGATGAAGGCACAGTCTTTTTTGACGAAATTGGAGACATGTCACTGAATCTTCAGGCTAAGTTATTAAGGGTGCTTGAAGAAGGGACTTTTACTCGGCTGGGCGGCGATAAACAAATAAAGGTCAATATTCGCGTTTTAGCTGCAACCAATCAAGATTTAGCTAAAGCAACAGAAAAAGGCGAATTCCGCTCAGACCTCTTTTACAGATTAAACGTGGTGCCAATTTTGATTCCGCCTTTGCGGGAGCGAAAGGAAGATATTTTGCCCTTGGCCCTTTCTTTTATGCAAGATTTTAATCATGGACTCAAGCGCTCTTATAAAGGAATTTCTCAGGAAGCAGCCCAGGCAATAGTCAATTATCCCTGGCCCGGAAATGCCAGAGAGTTGAGAAATATTATTGAAAGAATAATGTCTCTTTATTCAGCAGAAGAAATCCAGCTAGCTCACCTTCCTCTTGAGATAAGAAACCCTCAAAAATTCGCAAAGAACGAGACAATTGAAGAGATTATTCCCCAAGACTCATTTTTGACCTTAGATCAGCTTGAACGTAAATACATTGAAAAAATTCTCGAATACACAGGAAATAACAAAGCTCAAACAGCCAAAATTCTTGGCATTCACCCCACTTCCCTCTTCAGAAAATTAAAATCCTGGGAATAATTTTTTCTTTCTAACCTGCCAAAAGAAGCTCGTAAAGAGAAAATTCTCTACCACCATAGCAAAATGCAATAGTGCAAAATGCTATAGTTCTGTTGTTCAAAATATATAACTCTTTTATTTTAAATAACTTATATTTTGGCACAAGACTTGCTTTATAAAAGGTGTTGATACAAGGAGGTTAAAATGAGCATTTATTCAAAATCATCAACAGCAATAAAAGAAAAAAGGAAAGAACAGTCCCTGGATGAAGAAAAAACAGAATCCTATCTCGCAGAAATCATCCCCTGGCCTGACATCCATAAAATCAGGAAAAGAGCAAAGGCTAAGGAAAAGAAAAGGACTTATCTTGAAGGAAAATACCTTTATTATCGAGAGAGAAAAATTCCCATCCTTCAATTCCAGAAATCAGGTTATGACAAACTCCTGAAATATCTAGTCAAAGAAATAGAGAGGTAACAAGATGCAACAAGAGGCAAAAATCAAGTACATCACTCCACTTCCAAGCATAATAAGAGAAAAAGAATATGATCCTTTTATAGAAGCAACATTGCAGTTCGAACGGGCAGCTGGCTATTTAGACATTGAATCCTGGATTTACCAGAGATTAAAGTACCCAGAGAAAGAACTCATCGTCCATTTGGCTATCACCCTGGATAATGGCCGAGCTGAAACTTTCACTGGTTTCAGAGTCCAGCATTCCACAGTCCGAGGCCCGGCCAAAGGCGGCGTGAGGTATTCCCCTGATGCTTCTTTGAGTGAATGCAAAGCCCTTGCCACCTGGATGACCTGGAAATGTGCAGTTGTTGACCTTCCCTTTGGCGGCGCGAAGGGAGCGATTATCTGTGACCCACTGAAGATGTCTGAAAACGAATTAAAAAAGCTGACTAAAGAATATACTCTAGCTATAAGGGATATTATTGGGCCATATAAGGATATTCCAGCTCCTGATATGTTCACCAATGCTCAGACAATGGCCTGGATGGCCGATGCCTACAGCCAAAGCCAAGGCTACTTTGAGCCAGCCGTTGTGACTGGAAAGCCAGTCTATCTCTGGGGTTCTCTGGGAAGAGCAATGGCAACTGGAACAGGACTCTTCTGCATCCTCAAAGAAATTTCTAGGTACATCAAGTTCCCGCTCGAAGGGAAAAAAGTTGTTATCCTTGGCTTCGGCAATGTCGGTTCTTCAATTGCAAAATTGGTTCATAAAGCGGGATGCAAGATCATTGCTATCACAGATATTTTTGGTGGAATTCACAACGAAAAAGGAATAGATCCTTTTGAACTGGAAAAACAAGTCGCCCAAACAGGGGCAGTGGTTCATTTCCCAGGAACAGAACCTATCGATAACGAAAGTCTCATCTCTTTACCCTGCGATATCATTATTCCTGCTGCGGTTGAAGGTCAAATCAACAAAGATAACGCAGCCAATATCAAGGCAAAAGTTGTTCTGGAAGGAGCCAATGGGCCCACAACCTTAGAAGCTGATGAAATTTTGAAAGAAAAAAAGATACTCGTTGCTCCTGATATCTTGGCCAATGCGGGAGGAGTTACTGTTTCTTACTTGGAATGGGTCCAGGATTTGCAGAGGTTCTTCTTTTCAGAGGAAGAAATTCTTGAAAAAACAGAAAAGAAAATGAAGAAAGCCTTCTGGGATGTTGCGAACACTATGGAAAAATACAATGTGACCATGAGAGACGCTGCTTACATTCTGGCAGTGGGAAGAGTTGCTGAATTTCTGAGGGCCCTCGGAAGAGCTGCCTAAGATCTAAGAAATGAATCTCTTCTTCTTAACCTAATTCATAATGGAGAGGGAGGGGGGTTTTCTCCTTCCCTCTCGCAATTCCAAGCAATTATTTCCAATCAAGGATTTCTTTGCTTTTCCCAAGAGAAGCGAGCGATCTCCACTTCTCAGTATGAAAATCTATGAAAAATTCGCCTATTCCCCATTATCTCCCTTTCGTATCGGTAATTTTTGGAGTCGCCGAAAGGATCTTGACAGGAGGGGGACATGTTGTTATATCTCCTATAAAATGAGGGCTATGGTCATGAAAATATTCTGGATTCTTCTTTTATTTTCAATGTTCAATTTTGCCGGAGAGAACGTGAAAAACTTTGCTCAGCTTATTCCAAAAAAGGTCGTGGATTGGGAAGCCGTGGAGAGTGATAGGTCCTATAACCGAAAGACCCTCTATGATTATATGGACGGCGGTGCAGAAGTCTATCTAGCATTTGATTTCAATCAGGTTTTTGTTCGAAAGTTCCTCGGACCTTCCCAGAACGAAATGGTCCTTGACATTTATGATATGCTTTCATCGGAAGAGGCATTTGGCATTTTTTCTTGTGATCGTCAGGATGAAGAGATAGGCATTGGGCAGGACTCAGAATATGGCTACGGCCTTTTGAAATTCTGGCAGGGCCGGTATTTTGTGACTATCACTGCCATGCATGAAGAAGAAGCCGCAGAAAAAGCTATTCTTGAACTTGGAAAAATTGTTGTTTCCCATCTCGGTCCTGCGGGTCGTAAACCTTCTTTATTAAAGTGCCTTCCCGAGAAGAATCTGAAAGAAAATCGCATCAGCTTCTTCCACAGCAATATCAATCTCAACAATCGTTTTTTCATCGCAAGTGAGAATATTCTGCATTTAGGCCGGAAGACAGACTGTGTGTTTGCTGAGTACCAAATAAATGACACAGAGACTGGCTACCTTTTACTTATCCAGTATCCAGATGAGCCAAAAGCGAAAATTGCTTATGAGTCATTTCTTAAGTCTTATATTCCTGAGGCACAGAAAACAGGTCAGGCTCATATGGAGAATAACAAGTGGACAAAGGCTATGCTCCTGAAAAATATGGTCGCCATTGTATTCGAGGCCCCCACTGAACAATGGGCCAATGAGATACACTTAAGCATTAAATTCTTTTTGAGGTGATAAACCAATGGATAAAATTATAACTCGACGGAATTTTATCGCTGGAACAACCTTAGCAGTCCTGGGAGCTGCCATGGGTTTATCCCAAGAACCTGTGAAAAAATCACGAGTAGTCCTCATCCGCCATCCTGAGGCTTTGGATGAAAATTCCCGCATCAAGGAAGAAATTATTCAGCAGATGATGGATGAGGCGGTGATGCGGCTCCTTGATCAGGACGACCCAATAAGCGCGTTTGCAAAACTCGTCAGGCCAGGAGAGACGGTAGGTATAAAGAGTAATGTCTGGTCTTATCTTCCGACACCTCCAGAAGTTGAAAATGTAATTAAGCGCCGCTTGATTGATGTAGGAGTTAAAGAGGAGAATATCAGCATCGATGACCACGGTGTAAAAACGAACCCGATCTTTCAAAATGCTACATCTCTTATTAATGTCCGCCCTCTCAGGACGCATTACTTGGCAGGAGTTTCTGGCTGTATAAAAAATTATATTATGTTCGGTAAATCCCAGCCGGAGTATCATCCAAACAGCTGTGCTGACTTAGGTTTGCTGTTTAAACTTCCCATGGTCAAGGGGAAGACCCGCCTAAACGTTCTTTGTGCTCTGACTCCTCAGTATCACGGCCGAGGTCCCCACCATTTCAGCCGTCGGTATGTTTGGAACTACAAAGGCATCATCGTAAGCCAGGATCCTGTGGCTGTGGACACTATTGGCCTTCGCCTGATCATGGCCAAACGGCGTGAAGAGTTTGGTAAAGCCCAGGAACTACCTCCAGTACCTAAGCATATTGAAATAGCTGATGTCAAACATGGCATAGGAATAAGCGATTTGAATAGGATTGAGTTCATCAGATTGGGCTGGACAGAAGGAATTCTGATTTAGACCATAAAGGGGGCCATTATGAGCAGAAAAATAAAAAAGATATATCTAATCGTTTTTGTAATGTCCATTGGTCTTCAGAGCTCTCTCGTTAAGGCCAATGAGAGCCGGATTGAATATGTAAATTCTCTATTGTGGAGCAAAGCCTATGATATCGCCGTTGAAGGGGATCTTGCCTATTGTGCCTTTCTTAACGGGCTGATTGTTCTGGATATTGCAGATAAGAAGAAACCTTCACAGGTTTCGCAGCTCTATTTAGGAGGGGGATTTGCTATTGAGATGAAGGATAGCGTTGTCTTTATCGCTGCAGGTGAGAAAGGCTTAAAAATCGTGGATGTATCCAATCCGAGAATGCCTGCTTTAAAGGGAGGCTATGATACTCCAGGCATTGCCAGAGACTTAGTTGTCAGTGGAGACAATGCTTTTGTGGCAGATGGCCCTAATGGATTGATGGCATTCGATATTCGCAATCCCTCTGCTCCGACGCTTGTCGGCTCCTGGGATTCTCCCGGAGAAGCTTCGGGAATTTCTCTTAGAGAAAAATATGTTTACGTCGCTGATGGCAGTGCAGGGATTCACATTATCAGCGTGAAGAACGCAGCTGATCCCAAGCCCCTGGGCACTTTTGATACGGAAGGGACAGCAGAAAAGATCGATATTTCCGGAAATTATGCTTTTGTGGCAGATGGCCCTTCTGGGCTCCAAGTTATTGATATCAGCGATCCTTCCCATCCGCTTTATGTAACAACATTCATCACATCTGGTTATGCCAACGGTGTCGCAGTTAGCCGGAGATATGCCTGCGTGAGTAACCTCTATGATGGGGGACTTCAGATTATTGACATTGCTAATCCTGCAACTCCTCTTTTGCTGACGACTTCCAAATGCACCGTGTACAATGAAGCCTGGCAGGTAGCTTTGAAGGAAAACTATGCCTATGTGGTGGATTATTTTACAGGCATATATATTCTGGACATAACTAGCCCCAAGAATCCAGTTGTTGTCGGGATGTTTTATACTCCCGGATCTATCATTACTGTCGCTATTCAGAAGAAATATGCCTACGTAGTTGGCGACTTATCCGGTTTGAAAATAATTGACATCTCAGATCCCTCTCAACCCAAACTTGCAGGGTCTTTAGGGCAATTTACTGGAGTCCAAGGACTGGCGGTAAGTGGAAATTATGCATTTGTAACAGATAGAAGGTCGATACGGATATTCGATGTCTCCGATACTGCTAAAATAAATCTTGTCCATACGCTTAGCGTTCCCGGCGTTCCTCGAGCGATTGTTGCGAAGGGAAGATATGTCTATTTGACTTCAGACCATTCTGGTTTTCATGTGATAGATATTAGCTATCCTGCAGCCCCTAAGATCGTTGGCTCTTGTGAGATGCCAGGTTTTGCCTACGGTCTTTTTATAGATGGCGGCTACGCTTATCTAGCCAGCAGTGACACTGGATTTCACATCATAGATATCCACGACCCCTCTTCTCTCCGGCTTATAAGCTCATGCAATAGAGAAGGCGAACTTTATGGAGTTGCTGTCCAGGGAAAATATGCTTATGTAGGGAGTGGTTCAGATGGCTTACAGGTCATTGATATCAGCCAACCTGAAGAACCCAAGATTATCAGCTCCTGTGCCACAGAAGATTTTGCCAATGGAGTATCCGTTAGCGGTGATTTTGCTTATCTTTCCGATGAGAAATCCGGTGTGAAGAAAATCGACATTAGTGATCCCACCTCTCCGAAAATTGTGGCTTCCTTTGACACGCCTGGAGAGGCCTTAAATGTCATCAGCAGTAATGGTCATATTTTCGTCGCCGATTCCTTCTCTCTTCTGATCCTGAAATAGGCCTAATGAATATCTAAAGGTTTCTTCTTGAACATGGCTCGTTGAGAATAAGGCTTAAAATAAGATGGTCACCGATTAGAATGTTGATCATATGTATTTCCACCATCCTAACGCCATACCTGCCTTTTGACTAAACCTCAGCTGGTACCCAATTTACTTCGGGTTTTTGTTTATCTGAATACCAAGCTCTGTCTCAGATCTAGAAACAGCCATCTCTATTTTGCCAAGCTATTCTCCCTCTAATCAAAAATGGTCAAAATTTCGCACGACACATAGTCCTAAATTTCCTTGATGCGAAACTCCTCACGCATAAAATCTGCCTTTTTTGATATATTTTCGCTTTTTAGAAAGAAGTTGCGAAATCGCTTGTATTTCCCGTTTATTTTGACTTTTGTTTTTTCCTGTGATAATTTTAGCTTTTAATTTTTCTCTTCATAATTTTCTTGTTTCATCAAAGAAATGAGTCTTTTGGTGAAGCGCTCATCTAAAATCTTTAACAAGGAGGAGAATCTTTGAGAAAAAAAATCTTCTTCTCTCGCTTTTTAATGGTCTTGGGCATTGGCTTAACTCTTTTCCCTTTCCTTGGGGCAAAAAAAGAAACAAAAGAGCCTGAAATTCTTCTAGCTGAATCTGTTCTTGATGGACTCAAATGGAGATGCATTGGCCCCTCAATAACGGGAGGCCGCATAGATGATTTTGGTGTTGTTGAAAGTAATCCGAGCATCGTTTATGTGGCCACAGCATCAGGAGGATTGTGGAAAACGACGAACAACGGTGTCACCTGGGAGCCCATTTTTGACGAACAGACAACAAGCACTATTGGAGATGTGACTGTCGCTCCCTCAAATCCTGATATTGTCTGGGTTGGCACAGGAGAGGCCAACAACCGGCAGAGCTCGTCTTGGGGCGATGGAGTCTATAAATCCGAGGATGCGGGCAAGACTTGGAAGAATATGGGACTTCGTGATACTCATCACATAGGACGCATTGTCATTCACCCTACAAACGCAGATATTGTCTATGTCGCTGCGCTTGGCCACCTCTGGGGCCCAAACAAAGAAAGGGGTTTGTTTAAAACAACTGATGGAGGAAAAACCTGGACGAACACCAAGTTCATTGACGAAAATACAGGCTTTGTCGATGTTGCCATTGATCCTGAAAATCCAAATACTCTTTATGCTGCAGCCTACCAGAGGCGTCGTACATCTTGGGGTTTTAATGGCGGCGGCCCAGGAAGTGCTCTTTACAAGACCACAGATGCTGGGGAAAGCTGGGTTCAGCTGACTAACGGATTGCCTGATGGCACCAAGGGGCGGATTGGGATTGATATTTACCGCAGAAATCCCAGCATTGTCTATGCCACAATCGAGCATAAAGAAGGTGGTATTTTTCGTTCAGAAGATAAAGGCTTAACTTGGAAAAAGATGTCGAGCACAAACCCACGGCCGATGTATTATAGCAAGATACGCATCGACCCCAACAATGACCAGAGGATATGGGTATTAGGGGCCTCGATACATGTCTCTGACGATGGTGGAAAAACGTTCCGCACTGATTATGTGAGGGAGATTCATCCAGACCACCATGCCATGTGGATCAACCCTGCGAATTCCAATCATATGATTGTTGGAGGAGATGGAGGTATTCATTTTTCCTATGACCGAGGCCAAACTTGGGATTTTGTCAACACCTTACCTCTTGGCCAGTTTTATGAGATAGGATTTGATATGCGCAAGCCCTATTACATTTATGGCGGCACGCAGGATAATGCAAGCTGGGGTGGCCCGAGTGCAACCTGGTATAGCCTCGGAATTACTAACGACGAATGGTATGCTGTTGCAGGCGGAGATGGTTTTTACGCCCAGGTCGACCCGTCAGATTATAACACCATCTATGCTGAATCTCAGGATGGCAATCTCTTTCGCGTTGATTTAAAGTCAGGAGAGAAAAAATCCATTCGGCCTGAGCCTGAAGACCAGGGAGAAATTTACAGATTCAACTGGAATAGCCCAATCCTCATCTCTCCGCACAATCCCAAGATTGTCTATTATGGTGGCAATAGACTCTTTTGGTCTCGAGATAGAGGCGATAATTGGGAAGCCTCAGCTGACCTCACCACTCTGCAAGATCGGGACAAACTGCCAATAATGGGAGTTCTATCTGACCAGGATACTCTTTCTCGAAATGATGGCGTTGTTTTTTATGGCACTATCACAACAATCTCTGAATCACCCCTTAGGGAAGGGCTTCTCTATGTGGGAACGGATGATGGTAACCTCCAGGTCTCCCGAGATGGTGGCAAGACCTGGAAAAATGTTATCGATAAAGTTCCTGGGGTGCCGAAGAATACCTATGTTAGCCGAGTGGTTGCTTCTTTCTTTGGAGAAGGGACAGCCTATGTGACTTTTGATGGCCACCGCAATAATGATTTTAAGCCCTATGTCTTCATGACAACGGATTATGGGGAGAGCTGGAAGAATATTTCTGCCAACTTGCCTGAAGGTGGAACAGTGAGCGTCGTTAGAGAGCATCATCGGAATCCTAACCTTCTTTTTGTCGGGACTGAACGTGGTGCCTTTCTCTCTATTGACAGGGGAGGAAAATGGGTCAGGATTAAGAGCAATCTTCCCATTATCCCTGTTGATGATATTGCTATTCATCCTCGGGAAAACGACCTCATTTTCGGAACACACGGTCGAAGCATTTGGATCTTGGATGATATGACTCCTTTGGAGCAACTTACAAAGGAGACGCTCGCTTCAAAAAGTTATCTCTTTGACATCCGACAAGGTGTCATCTTTAATCCCTATTCTCACAAGGGATTCATTGGCCATAAATTTTTTGTCGCTCCCAATCCTCCTTTTGGAGCGATGATCAGCTACTATCTGAGGGAAAAAGCTAAAGAAGATGTGAAGATCCTCGTTTCTGATAGCTCTGGCAAGACTGTAAGAGAGCTCACAGGTCCGAAAGAAGCAGGGATCAATCGCATCACATGGGACCTGAGATACAACCCTCCTGCCTCAGGGGCACAGGAACAGGCAGATCGGTTCTTTTCTATCCGGGCGCCCTTTGTCCTGCCTGGAGAATATAAGGTTATGCTTCGAGCAGCAGGAGAGGAGACGACGAAAACAGTTAAAGTGGAAGGAGATCCTCGCATTGATATTTCTTTCGAGGCAAGGAAAGCTCAGCATGATACGCTCTTAAGCATCTATAATTTCATTCCTGTTCTGGATGTAGCGGGGAGGACTTCAGCCTCTCTTAAGAAACAGTTTGAGGATTTGGAGGGGTCTCTTAAAAAAATTCCTAATGTCCCTCAATCTGTACTCGAAGCCATAAAACCAGTTGCCAAAGAGATAGAGGGCATCCGGAGCGAACTCCTGGGTGATCCTAGATCAGGTTTTGAAGGAGCACGGTTTTCAATTAGAGGAAGGCTCCTTGGGCTTTATCGGACTATGGGAGGATACACGGGAGCTCCTTCTGGGCGTCATTTGCGGCAAATCGAAGAGGACTCTGCACGGCTTAAAGCACTTGTCGAGAGGATAAACAAAACGATCGATCAGGATATCCCTCAACTGAACAAAATACTGAACGAGAACAACATCCCTCACCTCCTTCCTATACAGAAGATTAGCCTGTCAGAAAATTCATAACATATTTATTTTCATTAAGTTACAAAGAGACTCGAAATTGACTTCACCTCATAACTTATTGTAAACATTAAATTTACATCTCCTGTTTTTGCCTTTTTCTGCCCATTTGTCATGTTTTTAAGGGGCGTGAGGTGAATTTTTTACCAATCACGGCGACTAAGCTATTTTCTGACAACCTCATCCCTTCTCAGTGGGGCAAGATCTTCAATTCCACAACCGCCTCGGCCATTCTGGATCGCCTCAGCCTGAACGGCAAGTTTATCATCTTTGAGGGAAGGTCCTATCGAAGTAAAAAGCAATAGCCCTGAAAGTAATCTTGAGAGGATGAAAAAATAATGCGCTTTAAAAAGAGATGTTGTTGTTAGACCCTACATTAACGCTCTTCCTTGCAGAACCACCATTGCCATCTTTGGCTCCTTTTCCATTGCCACTAACGCGCCTCCAAGCCAAGCGCTTCTACAAACGCATCATAGGCCCAGACCGGAGCGTCTTCCGGAACGTACTCTTCGATGCTTTGCGGGAATAGCCCCATCTGATGTCGATCTCCGTATCGGCAGGCCATCGCGTTTATCCTTTCATGTCTCTCTCATCCTATCATAAGCTTTGGGATGTTGGAATCTTGCGGAGAGGTTTATTTATGATGAAGTCCCAATTACGACACAGCCTGGCAGATCGGATCTTCAATCACCTTAAGCTCACTTTTAGCACAGAACGTCCTCCTCCACTACAAGCGTTCAAACAGCAACTTCTGATGGCAGCCAAAGAGAGCCAAAATCCTCCTGAACGAATCCCTGGGTGCTTGGCGTCGATTCAAGCGGTGGAGTCTATCTTATTGTCCATCATTGTGCTGTTTTTTATCGCCTTGTCTCAATTTTGCCAATAGACCTTGCTATTTTGGGCGTGATATGTTCATTCCAGGACGTCAGCGAGTGAACTCCGATTAGAATGAATGAAACTCTCTTTCTCATCCGTACATCCTTTCACTTAGAAGATTTGTTTTTTGGTTTAAATGACGATTCTTTTAGTTTACCATCATATGCAACTCTTCAGGTCAATTTGGCAACAGCAATATATATTTGGTTAGATGTTATGGCAATGGAGAGACAAGGGAAGAAAAAAGACTGTAGGAGTTTTCAGATCTCTGTGTGAAGTCTTGATATATTTTAAAGGACTAAAAAATATTGGGAATTTATAGATATCTTTCGAACCAGTCTATCAATCTTTTTAGTCTTTCCACTAAGTTGACCGGTTTCCCAGTGCGGGACAAGTTATGATTCTCTCCCTGGAAAATGACCATTTCAGTTGGAACTCCATGAATTTTCAGAGCATAAAACAGCTCTTGCGCTTGTCCAAGAGGACAGCGATAGTCTTGATCGCTATGAATGATCAAAGTCGGTGTCTTTATCCTGTCAGCGTATTTGATCGGTGATCGATCCCAATAAAGATCATGATTTTCCCAGGGAGTCCCGTTGAATTGAATGCGCATCTCCTGAGGGGTAAGATCCTGCTGACCGTAAATCGATATCCAATTGCTAATGCTTCGTTGAGTCACTGCAGCCTTGAAACGATCGGTCTGAGTAATTATCCAGTTGGTAAGAAACCCTCCCCAGCTGCCTCCAGTGACGCCCAATCGATTGTTATCGATCCATTCCTCTCTCTTCAAGATGTAATCCAGACCCTTAATGTTATCCTGGTAATCCGCACCACCGTAATCGAATTTAAGAGCTTTTTGAAAATCATGACCATATCCTGTGCTACCCCGGTAGTTCACCACAAAGACAGCAAAGTCTTTAGCGGCGAGCATTTGAAATTCATGAAACCAGAGATGACCCCACATTGCACTGAAACCGCCGTGAATATTCAAAATCAATGGATATTTTTTCCCCGGCTGCCAATTTATCGGTTTGAATAAAAAACAATGGACTTTTATTCCCGCATCATTGGTGAACCAATATTCCTCAGCTTCCGCAAGTTTTAAAGATTGCAACAGGGGAGTGTTGAAATGAGTGATCTGCCCCATCTTTTTCCATGATGCATCGGAAACCCAAATTTCAGGAAGTCGCCTCTCATCCTCTAAAGTAAATGCTAGCAGCGATCCATCCTTTGATATCGATAAATTACTTATACTTACAGGTCCTTGGTCAATCTTTTCTGCTCGGCCAGTTTGAACATCCAATCGGAAAGGCCGAATAGATCCAAGATCATCGGCTATAAAATAGATATATCGTCCATCCGGAAACCATTTGAACCTGCTGGGATTCCTATCCGCTTTACATGTTAAGCATCTGTGTTCGTTTCCTTCAGAAGAGACGATATAGATTTCAGGTTTGGCATGATGGGGATCATCGGTCCGGAGATAGGCAACTGCCCTTCCGTCAGGTGACCACTGGGGGTAAGTGTCTTGGTAACTTTGAGTTGTAATCTGTTTGAGGGGACCTCCCTCGGCAGATATAACCCAGATGTCTGTGTTAGGGCTTCCCTCATATTCCTTTCCCGTCCGGTCTGAGACAAAGGCGATCTGTTTACCATCGGGTGACCATACATGATCGGAATCATTCCATTCCTGGCCTCTGGTTATCTGGGTGGCCTTCTTGGAAGCGATGTCAAAAACCCAGAGATGAGACCTCTTTTCATCCAGATAGGAAGGTACACCGTTGGCCTTATACTTTGAGCGCTTGATGACCTTAATATCTGGCTTTCCTTCCTTTTGTTTATCTGCTGTTTCAGATTTATGGGCTTCTTCTTCTGTCCTGGCCACAAGAAGCATATGTTTTCCATCAGGAGACCACTGAAAAGATGAGACTCCTGCTTCCAGGTCTGTTAGAGGAAAAGACTCTCCACCTTGAGTTGAAATCAAACAGACCTGGTTTTTTTCGCCTCTAGGGGAAAGAAAAGCAATATGCTTTCCGTCCGGTGACCATTCCGGTGAACTGTCTCTAGGGCCTCGAGTAAATTGTGTCGGCTCTCTACTGCCATCTGAAGGCACCATCCAAATTGAAGATTCTCGTGATCGCCTGTCTTCACTCACTTTGGATACCACAAAAGCTATTTGCTTGCCGTCAGGAGAGATTTGAGGGCCGCTGACAAAGACAAAATTGTAATAGTCCTCAGGCACCATACCTCTTTTCTGATTCTCTTCAGGTGTTCCTATGGCAAGCACAAACGTTTTAATCGAGAATAATAACAAAAAACTCAATAAAAACTTGCTCTTAATCATTTGTTTGCCTTTCATTTTATGATTCTCCTTTAATTAAAATCTTATCTTCAGGAAACAGTTAGGTTTGACTTCAGAGTTCGCCTTTCCTTGGGCCACAGGATCGAAAACAAAGGCAAGAAGGATTCTCTTCTCATGTTTGAAAAGCCGTCTTAGGCGATTCTGAATTTCCTCTCTTTGGTTCAGGGCATTATTATAGTAAAATTCCAGAAAATTTAAAATCCATACATTTTTACTTTGCCCTTACACTTTTCAGTTGGCTCGTTGACTCCTATTTTTCATTGTGATAAACATAATGAAGATTAACCCATCTGGACATGAAAAACTGAAAAGACAAATAAGTTAAAATGTATTGTCTTCGTTTTTTGGCTATTGACCTCGCCTTTTGAGCATGGTAAGTTCATTCGAGGATGTCAGTGGGAAAGAAAGGCGGAAAATTGTGAGGGATTTGTACCGAGCCCAAAAAATAATTTTTTATAAATGAAAGGAGTTACCATGAATAGAGGAGGATGTTGCTATTCACCGGCAAAGTTATTTGCTCTGTTTCTTATCGGCCTTTTTCTGCTTTCCTCCTGCGCTGATCGATTGAGCGAAGAGGAGCTGAATACCAAAGCCCGCAGTATTCATGACCTTGTCCTGACTGTCGATACTCATTGTGATACTCCCCTAACCCTGCTGCTGAGAGAAAATTGGAATATTGGGGAACGCCATGACCCCCGACAAAGACCAATCGTGAAGATCGACCTGCCCAGGATGGTGGAAGGCGGCCTGGACGCAGAATTTTTTGCCGTCTATACCGACCAGGGTGAGTTGACGGACCAGGGGTTTGATAAGGCCAGGGAGAGGGCCCTGGCTCTTCTGGATGAAATTCATAAGATGTGCCGGACATATCCGAATCTTATGGGGCTGGCCACGACACCTGAGGATGCCTACCGCCTGGAAAAAGAAGGAAAACGAGCTGCCTTTATCGGTATGGAAAACGGATATCCAGTGGGAAAAAATATAGCCTTTTTCGAGGAATATTATAACAAGGGGATGCGCTATCTTACTCTCTGTCACGGCGGGGATAACCAGATCTGTGACTCCTCCTCAGACCGCATGAATCCCGAAGACAACGGCTTGTCTGATTTCGGCAGAGAGGTTGTGGCTGCCTGCAACCGGCTGGGCATCATGGTGGATGTCTCCCACATTTCGGATAAATCATTCTATGATGTCCTCAAAGTGGTTCAGGCGCCGGTCATCGCCTCCCATTCAAGTTGCCGTGCCCTCTGTTCCAGCTCCAGGAATCTCACCGATGATATGCTCAAAGTCCTACGTGCTAACGGCGGCGTCATCCAAGTCTGTTTTTTGGGGGGGGGTTACTTAAGACTCCCAAGCCGAACCCAGAGCGTGAAGCCGCGCTGAAAGAACTGGAGAGCAAGTACGGCCCCAGGAGGGAAGTCAGGGATGAAGAAACACGGGGGAAAATGTTTCAGGAGATGGAAGATATCAACAAGAAATTTCCTGGGGACAGGGCGACTGTAAAGGATGTCGTCGACCACATCGACCACGTCGTTAAAACCATAGGCATTGACCATGTCGGGATCGGCACAGACTTTGACGGCGGCGGCGGAGTTGTGGGTTGTGACGATGTGAGCGAGATGTTCCGGGTGACAGAGGAGCTAGTACGCCGAGGCTACAGCGAAAAAGATATTGAGAAGATCTGGGGCGGAAATATCATGCGCGTTTTTAAAAAAGTTATCGAAGTATCAAAAAACCTGAATAAATAAATGATGCGTCGCCCTTCTACCTGGAGGCCGTGTCGGTTTCCTGGAGCTTTAAAAGAATCTAATAAATTTTTTCACAGATTTTAATGATTTTTATAGAATCCAAAATTTTGGATAAAATTCAAAAGTTTGGACGAATTGCAGCTAAAATATGCATCCTGATCTTTTTAATCTGTTGATTTAAATAAAGATGTGAAATAAACAAATTTGGCACAAAATATGCATAATATTAATTTGATCTTATAATATTGCTTAACAATATTAAGTTATATGAGTATTATTCTTAATAAAAATTTTTGCTTAATGTCAAAGTAACAAAGCCATGATAGATTTAGATAAATTAGATAAGGAGATCTTAAAGATACTGCAGAATAACTGCAAAATTTCTAACGCCACACTAGCTAGAGAAGTCGGCCTAACACCACCTGCAACACTTGAAAGAGTTAAGAAGCTTCAAAATAAAGGATTCATTTTGGGCTATAAGGCCATACTAGACAAAAAAAAACTGGGGAAGGGCTTGACATGTTTCATTGCTTTACATCTGGATCATCACAATAAACGCAAAGTTTTTAATGACCTCGAAAATAGCCTAAAAGAGCTAGGGGAAATCGAAGAGTTCCATCTTGTAACTGGAAGGTACGATTATTTAATCAAGGTCAATTTCGCTAATGTTGATGAGCTGAAAGAGTTTATGATGGAAAAGTTAACGAAGGTGCCGTATATCAATAGAATCGAAACATTTGTAGCTATATCTTCAATGACAAATACCAACCAGGACTTGATAGATGAAGACGAATGACAGGTTCATAAATTTCCACAAGGCGGTTTAAAAATGAAGGGTTTTGTGAGAAAGGAATTTTGGGAGAAAAAATCAACTTAGCAGACCAATGATTAACAATCGTCCCTCACCGACTCTTTTTAGAGACAGGAAAAGTGTTAGTTATTTTTGTCCGGTAAATCTATGAAAAGGAGGTGATAAGAGGAAGAAAATCATAACGGTTGATTAGTTGTCTCTTTTTCTTTAATTAGGAGAGAAAGAGACAGGGTTTTCTTCCGATTTTTCGGAAGAAGGGAAGACAAAGAGAAAAAAAGGAGGCAAAGATTGATTAAGAAATTAAGCAAGGCTTTACTGATTTTCTGCATCTTCTTGGGGATTTCCTCTGGAGCTTTAGCTCAAGTGGAGCAGACCGGTTCTATAAAAGGCACAATTACTGACAATGAAGGCAATCCTCTCCCCGGAGTCACGGTGACTGTTACCTCAGAAGCCCTGATGGGAAAACAGACCTATGTGACCACTGAAAGAGGTGATTACAGGTTCCCAGCTCTTCCTCCTGGCACTTATAAGCTTGTGGCTGAAATGCCAGGCTTCAAGACAGTCTCCAGGGAAAACGTTATTGTCCGAACCGGAATGATTATTTCCATTAACTTTACTTTGGAGGTAACAACCATTGCGGAGGAAATCACAGTCCTGGCTACAGCTCCCACGGTTGATGTCGAATCGACAAAGATTGCTGTGGTCATGGACAAGGACATGCTGAAGAACATTCCCATAGCCAGAGACCTCTACGACATCGTCAACGCTGCTCCTGGCGTAGTTTCCGAGGGGCAAGCTTCCAGGAGAACATCTTCAATTCACGGTGCCAGTGTTCGCGGCACTACCTATGCCTTAGAGGGCGTGAACATGGATGACCCTCAGGTCAGGTATCCTATAACCAACATCAATTTCGATGTTATGGAGGAAGTGGAGATAATCACAGGCGGACATCCTGCTTCTGTTGGCTACACGGACGGAGGTTACGTCAACGTCGTCACCAAATCAGGAGGGAATAAATTCTCAGGAGGAGCTATCCTTTATTTCACCAACAAAGATATGGCGCAGTATCTCTGGACTGATGAACAGGTTCAGGCTTTAGGCGTGAAACAGCCATCTGTGGATAAGCTATGGCTTGATGGCTCTTTAACCTTTGGCGGGCCAATCGTGAAAGACAGAATCTGGTTTTTCTCCAACGGCCGCTATATCAGGCAAGAGCAGAAATCAGAGTTTATTGGCCCCTATACAGACATTTTGGGAAGGACTCACACAGCCTGGGATTATGAGAAAGATGAAAAGCTGGGCTTTATTAAACTAACCTCCCAGGTTACGTCGAACATCAAATTGACAGGAATGTTCAATTTTAATGATATTTACATGCCATATTCTTCATCGCCTGGCCCGTATACGACTGCTATCTCGACAGTAATCTATGACCACGATAGGGCATACACTGGAAGTGGAGTCCTGAGCTATATCTTCAATCAGAACACGTTTGCTGAGGTGCGCGTAGGCTATAACCGCCACTGGATGCCTCAAATTATGCAGGACGAAGCCCAGGATCTTCCTTATATTAGAGATTACGCCAGCTTATATGGCGGTATGACAGGTGCGTCGTACAACACCACATATCTCCGCAAGAAATTCCAGGCAGGAGCTTATTTCACCCGCTTCCAGGATAAGTTCCTTGGCGGAAACCACGAGTTTAAGGGCGGCGTTGAGTTTGAAGACGCCTATGGTGACTTGAGTCGATGGCGCAAAGACAACATGGCCTGGCGCATAGATAGCCGCAACCCGAAAAAGTATTACTATGGTGACCACGGGCATGTTACCTACTACTACTTCCCGCCTACAGGAAATTTTGCAATGATAGACAGAGGAAGAAGATTTGGCGCTTACATCCAGGATTCTGCAACTTTTACCGAGAGATTGACTGTAAATGTAGGTATCAGGTATGACCGCTCCTGGGGTTGGAAGCCTCCTATCAGTAAAGATGCTAGTGGAAATCCACTCTCTGTCTATCTCGGTGAAACGATCATCAGGCCTTCTGTCTCAGCCATGTACCCTGATAAATTCCCCAATGGTATCAATCCTTTTGGAGAGCTATCATGCCCGGAGTGGAAAGACCTCATAACCTGGAACTCCTTTTCTCCAAGACTGGGTATTACCTATGACCTTTTTGGTAACGGAAAAACTGCGCTCAAATTCTCCGCTGCCCGCTACACGGAATACCTTATGCTTGTCTACATCGCCCCTATCCGTCCTTTCCATCCTGAGACTATAGACTTCCATTGGTGGGATACTAACAATAGTGGTTATCCTGACATGGGAGACACATTTGTTCCTTTTCCAGCTGACTTTAGAGGTTTTGATAATGAGTATGCTCTAAAGAAACTCGATCCAAGTACAAAGTCGCCTATCAGTGACGAGCTGATAGTCGGTTTCTGGCATGAGCTATTCAAGGATTTCTCTTTGGGTGTCAACTTCATTTACAAGAATAAGAGCAATATTGTCTTTGACGGTCTCTATGGTATTGATACAGACGAATACTGGTACCACCCCGACCAGGCTGCATCCAAGAAATACTGGATTCCTTTCACAACCACTATTCCCGGGACTGACCAATATCCAAGCCAAACGGTAACCTTCTATGTCCGATCCAATAATGCGCCACTCGATTTCACTCGACTTACCAATGTTCCTGAGCTGAAGAGAAAGTACTGGGGATTGGAATTCATCTTCAACAAGCGCATGGCTGACGGCTGGCAGTTCAATGGCTCTGTTGTCTACAGCAAGGCTTATGGAAATATCGGCGGCTGGTATAGTCCTAGCCAGGGGTGGAGTGGATATGTCGACAGTGCCAACGACTTTGTCAATAGCTATGGAAGATTGGACATCGACAGGCCTCTCCAGATCAAGCTCATGGGAACTGCTCAGCTTCCTCTGCGCACCACACTCAGCGCCTACTACGTCTTCATGAGCGGCGCTCCCTGGAATCGAACTGCAAGCATCCAACCTCCCACAAGCTGGTGCACGGCCAACAACGCCTACAGAACCTACTACAGTGTCAATATTGAAACTTCTGGAGATAGAAGATACAGGTCCGAGAACTGGCTTGACGTTAGACTGGAAAAAGAATTCGGGTTCGGAAATTATGGTCGTCTCGGTTTATACATCGATGTGCTCAATGTCTTGGGCTTCTCAGGAGTGAGTATAGGCCAGAATGATGTCTACCGTTGGAATCCTGTTGCTGAAGGTGCTGACAAGACAGGAACAAAAACCTTGGCCACGAGCTATAAAGTTATTAGCTCTGTTACCGGATTGAGAACGGTTAAGGCGAGCGTCAGATACAGCTTCTAAGATAAGCTCAAGTAGGAAGTTCAAAAAAGAGAGGGGACAGTCCCCCTGAGGGGACTGTCCTCATTTAAAAGTCAATAAAAGGGATTAAGCTCTTGATAAAAGTATGATATGAAGTGAAAGTAATAAAATGTCATCTAGTGGCATTTTAAGATTCTTTGATTCCATGATTAAGGAGGTTTGATATGCATTCCAAGTCTATCCCCAAATATATTCTGAGTTCTTTTGTGTTCTTGTTCACTTTCTTGGCTCTCTCAGTTTCCCCGCAGACACAGAGCACACAAGCTATCGATGAGGAATATACTGCCCAAATCAGGAAATATACTACCAATGACCGATTTTTAATAAAACATGTTGATTATCTTCCTTATTCAAAAGATGTACCGACACCGCTCGATGTGCTTGGGCATATTGCGGGAGCACCGGATATATTAAGCTATTCACATGAGGTTAATAAATATATGCGTGCACTTGCAAATGCCTCTCCCCGGGTTAAAGTGTTTCCAAACGGTATTTCCGAAGAGGGACGCGAGATGATTCTGGTAGTCATTTCGGATGAAAACACAATTGAGAATCTTGAACACTATAAGAAAATAAATGCAAAACTGGCTGATCCGCGCACTGTCAGCGACCAGGAGGCACAGCAGTTGATCCATGAATCGAAACCGATGTACTGGCTAACAGGCGCTCTGCATCCGGGTGAGACAAGTTCTCCGGAAATGCTCATAGAACTTGCCTACCGTATTGCTGTGGATGAATCGGAATATATTAAGACTATTCGTGATAACGTCATTGTCATGATCACACCTGTGCTTGAGGTGGACGGCCGTGAAAAGCAGATTGATTTATACATGGCCAAGCATAAGGATCCCAATGCCAATGTGCCGAACAGATTGATTTATTCGGGGAAGTATATCGGGCATGATAATAACAGGGATAACCTTTCATTATCGTTAAGCCTGACCAGAAACACACTGAAGACATTTCTAGAATATCATCCCCAGGTTTTACATGACTTGCATGAATCAGTGGCATATCTTTGGACTGCTTCTGCTGCAGGTCCAAGCAACGCCTGGCTGGATCCGGTAATGATCGATGAATGGAGCGAATTTGCCAACCAGGAAGTAACGCAGCTGACTAGAGAAGGTGTACCAGGTGTCTGGACAAGAGGATACCCGTTCGGCTGGTCGCCGAATTTCGTATTTGAAATTGCAACAGTGCATAATGCCATAGCCAAGCTTTATGAAGTCCAGGGCGCCGGAGACGGGAGCACGCGTGTTGTCACTGCCGATGGTAACCGGAAACTGTATTGTCCGAATCCTCCATTGAGACGTATGCTGTGGTCTCTCCGAAACAGTGTCAGCCTCCAGCAGCGAGCCGCTCTGATTTCCATTAACTATCTTGCAAGAAACAAAGAAAAGTACATGGAAAACTTCTATCTTAAAAGCAAGCGGGCTGTCGCCAAAGCAGTTACTGAAGGTCCTGCCGCATATTTATTCCCTGCTGACGATCCGAGACCTGGACAGGTCGCACGGCTATTTAAATTGATGCAGGCACAAGGAGTGGAAATCCATCAAGCGAATAATGATTTTGTGGCGGAAAGTAACAAATACCCAAAAGGCAGCTATATTGTTCGTATGGACCAACCGTATTCACGTTTTGCCGATATGATCCTTGATATACAGTATTACAGCCTTGAAGACCCGAGACCATACGATGATGTCGGATGGACGCTGGGAGCTTTTTACAATGTCCGGTGTGTCCGCATTGAAGATACATCGATTCTCTCGGTGCCCATGACACTGGTGAACAATAATATCAAAGCAGTCGGTGGAGTTAAACAGCTCGAAGGTGGCCCGGCAAAGGTCTATCTCATTAACCATAATGCTGATAATTCTCTCGTCACCTTCAGGTTTAAACATACCGGTCTGAAAATGCATGCTGCGGAAAATGAATTTGAAATTAAAGGCAGAACTTTCAGTCCAGGAACATTTATTATTAAAACAGAAGAAAATAGCGAAAATCTCCAAGACACCTTACAGGAAGCAGCTCTGAGGTATGGATTTACTGCATATTCTGCTACAGCGCTGCCAAATGTTTCCACACATGAAGTCGCCGCTGCGCGTGTCGCTTTGGTGCACACCTGGATGTCAACGCAGAACGAAGGATGGATCCGCATCGCTCTTGATGAGCTGGAAGTCCCCTACGATTATATTTCCGTGCACGATATACGTGATGAGTCCAATTTGCGCAGTAAGTACGACGTTATTATTTTCGGCCCGGCCGGAGGCGATGCGGATGGTATTCTGCGGGGAGTAACCGGTAATGAACCGATTCCCTGGAAAAAAACAGAAATTACCCCGAATATCGGACGGCAGGCTTCCACTGATGATATTCGCGGTGGACTGGAGTATGAAGGATTAACGCACCTCCGTGATTTTGTTAAACAGGGAGGAGTGTTTATAACAATTGGAGACAGTTCTCTGCTTCCTATTCATTTTGGCCTAACGCAGGGTGTTTCAATAAAGGAAACACCTGGTTTGGTTGCATTAGGCGGTGTTTACAAGGCTGAGATTGCCAGCAATACCAGCCCGATTACCTACGGATATGATGATGAACTGAATGTCTATTTCAACAGTTCCAGTTCTCCTGTTTTTGCCTTAGGCGCATTCCCTAGGGGAAGAGGGGAATTTGGAGAGGTATATGCGGGCCGTGTATCTGGCCGGGGAAAAAAGAGTGACTCCGACGTTGTCCAGGGGCGTCCAAAAGACCTTGGAAAGGAAAAAATAGAAGCATTTTTAAAAGAATCTAAAACTGAAGAATTCCAAAGAAAAGAGAAAAGCGTGATTTCCCTGCGGGCTATCCTCAACTTTACAAAGGATATGAACAAACTCCTGGTTAGCGGGGGATTGGGAAATGGTGAGCAGCTTGGCGGCACACCTACAATTGTCGATTCCCAGGTCGGTAAAGGACATATTATCATGTTCGGATTTAATCCGATGTGGCGGCATCTGACACACGGTTCTTTCTTCCTGATATTTAATATCCTGCTCCATTATGACAATCTTGATGCCGGCAAATAGTCAGATATTGACAAAGATGTTTATTCTATCCTGTAGCTCGATGATGCCGTTTTAAGTGTGATTTTTTTTGCGAACATTTCAGCGGGTGGAAGTTAAGGAATACTGACTCGTTCAAAATCCTCATCAAAGTTGACTGATTGACCCGCTAAAAAATTAACAAAAAGGAGGAATAAGATGCGCTACGAAGAATTATTATTAAAAAGCGCTCCAACGTGGCCTTACAAAGTGAATTACGCCAAAGTGACAGAAGTAAGTTGTGATGTGCTGGTTCTTGGTGGCGGTATAGCGGGGGGCTGGGCCGCGATAGGTGCCGCCAGGGAGGGGGCCAAAATTGTTCTCGTTGATAAGGGAGCAGTGATATCAAGTGGTGCTGGAGGGGCTGGTGTTGACCACTGGCAAAATACGCCCAGCAACCCTGCCTGCAAGTTTTCTCCCGAGGAGTTCACGGCGATTCTGCTTGACCTTAATAATGGGGATCGGAATGCCCTCACTACGTACATTAAGAGCCGTGAGTCCTACGAGGTTCTTCTGGAGGCTGAGAAACTGGGCATGAAGGTCAGGGATTCGGAGGACGTCTTCAAGGGTGCCCCATTCAGGGATGAAGCGACCAAGCTCTGCTTTGCCTATGACTACAACGCCAAGTACACCATTCGGGTATGGGGATCGCGTCATAAGCCCTTGATCTATGATGAGTGCAAGCGACTTGGCGTGACCATGTTTGAGCGGACCTTTGTCACCAGCCTCCTAAATGAACGGGGTAAGCAGGGAGCCGCGGTTGTGGGTGCTACAGCATTCAACACGCACACGGGCGAATTCTATGTATTCAATGCAAAAGCCACGGTACTTTCTATGGCTTTGTGTCAGCGGCAGCATATATTTAGTACCGAGTTGTCTGGAATGCGTATTAATGAAGGTCCTGCGAACATGACAGGTGATGGTCATGCCATGGCGTTTAAAGCGGGTGCCCTTCTGGTAAGGACGGCTGATCTTGGATTCCCAGGTGGTGGTGGCCTTGGCTACCCCATGTATGGCGTAGGGAATTCTGGTAATACCTGGTATGCTGCTTCTGTAGTTGATGCCAACGGGACGGAAATCCCATGGAAGGATATTAACGGCAACGTACTGAATAACGTTGAAGGCCGATACCTGCCAGCCCTGGGACAGAAATTATTCCTGACGGGCGATCAGTGGATGGGGGGCAACCGCGCATACAGCCCACCTCGCCCTGATACGAACAACCCGATTTATAAAAAACCCTTCTATACCGACCTGACGTCAATGCCGGAGCATGAGCGGAGGGCCATATTTGGACTCATGGTAGGTCAAGAAGGTAGAACCCTCATCCCGGTATATTATAACTACACCCAGGCAGGCTTTGATCCTGACAAAGACATGCTCCAGAATTATGACGGTGGAGCGAGTGGACCGCGTGTCCCGACATGGCTGATTCCAAGAGGTGGAGGTCTCTATGCTGACTGGGACCTGAAGACCAGCCTAGATCGTCTGTTTTCTTGCGGGTGGCAGCTATTTAAAGGCGGGTGCCATGCCAACGCGGCTACTACTGGAAGGTATGCTGGTAGGCATGCAGCTCAATACGCATTGGGAGCTACTTTACCAGCGATAGACGCCAAACAGGTAGAGCTTGAGAAGGCACGTGTCTATGCTCCTCTCCTGCAAAAGAATGGCATGGAATGGAAGGAACTGAACGCCGGAGTGTGCCATGTCATGCAGTCCTACTGCACCCCGGAGAAGGAGCCAGAGGTCCTGAAGATAGGGCTCAGGTGGTTAGATGAGCTTTGGAAGTCCGAGGCAGCAACAGCCATGGCCAGAAACCCTCGCGAACTCATGCGAGTTCACGAAGTCTTTAATATCATCACGAATGGCCAGATGATCATGGAATCCTGCCTGGCACCTATGAAAAAGAATTACTGGGAGACAATTAAGCTGGATGGAGGGGATCCGCAGTTAGGTGAGCTATCTTACGATTTCGCTGGCGACCTTGTAGCAAACTACAAGTCCCATAATAAAAAATGGTTAAAGTAGTGGAAGGAGGAGAACGATATGAAGCGAAAAAAGAGACGTACGACCATGAATCGCCGGGATTTCTTGACGGCGAGTATCGTGACGACCGGTGCCGCAGTCGCCCTGGGCAGAGTCGGTGGCTTTGTCAAAAAGGCGGCAGGTAAAGAACTCTCTAAAGAGTTAGCGGCATTGGGGGAAGAGGATGTAAGGGTGTTTCCCAACATGGTAACACCGAACCAGTGCGTCATACATGACCCGAATGTCTGTATCGGCTGTAACACCTGCGTCGAGGTCTGCCATCAGGACGTAATGATTCCGAATCCGGAAGAAGGTAAACCACCCATTGTAGTGTGGCCGGATGAGTGCTGGCCTTGTGGTATATGTGTGCTGAACTGTCCGTTGGGGTTGGAAGCCAAGGCTATCAAGCAAAATCATCCGCTGTCCCAGAGGGTACGCTGGAAGCGCAAGGCAACGGGCGAACATTTCCGCATAGGAATGTCTAATCCGCCACCGCCTGTCAAAACGCCCCCGGTTGGTGGTTGGAAACCGCATTCGTAAGGATGAGGGTTTAAAGGAACCAGCTATCAGGCTTTCAAGGGACTCTTATGGCTCGCTGGGTCCCCTGATCGTGGGTGCCAGCTTCCTCTCATTCTCGGGGAGGAGAACCGATGTTTGAGAAAGGATCGCTGGGGGGCTGGGTAGAATCGCGGCAGAAGATGCCGCAAAACAGATAAGGAGGGTATGATGAACAAGGAATCTCATTCCACCCATGGTTCACGTCGAGGTTTTTTAAAAGTAATGGCTGCCGGAGCCATGTTCCACAAGGGAAGGGTAAATTCGATGTGCATCCGTATGGTTGTATCCACGCTTTTGTTAAGTCTGCTGGCTGTTGCGACCACCGTCTATTTCAACGACACATGGCACATGCAGCCGACGTTCCGTTTGGACGCACAAGAGCTTTCCGATAAAGCAGGCTACGATCCCAGCCTGTTCAGCGCGCTGCGATGGCGCAACATCGGGCCGAATCGTGGCGGGCGTTCGATTGCGTGCGCGGGAAGCCCCGGTCGACCCATGGAATACTACTTCGGCGCGACTGGAGGCGGGTTGTGGAAGACCACGGACGGGGGGACCACGTGGAACCCAGTAACCGACGGACAGATCAAGAGCTCTTCTGTGGGTGCGGTTGCTGTTTCAGAGTCAAATCCCGACGTGGTCTACATCGGCATGGGTGAGGTCCAGTTGCGCAACGACATCTTGCAGGGAGACGGAGTATATAAGTCCACCGATGCCGGCAAGACCTGGACGCACATGGGGCTCGCGGAGACCCAAGTGATCTCTCGTGTGCGCGTTCATCCACAGAACCCGGACATCGTCTACGTCGCGGCATTCGGACATCCTTGGGGCCCGAACGAAGAGCGTGGCGTCTATCGATCGAAGGACGGCGGCAGGTCGTGGCAAAAAATTCTCTTCCGCGACAATCGTTCGGGTGCGGTCGATCTGGCGATGGATCGCCAGAATCCCAACATCCTGTTCGCGGCCATCTGGCAAGCTAGGATCTCGCCAGGTGGGGCCGTATTGGGCCTCGCGGTTTCGAGCGGCGGCCCCGGCAGCGGTCTCTTCAAATCGACCAACGGCGGCGATAAGTGGTCGGAAATCACGCGAAATCCGGGATTACCGAAGGGGACTATCGGGAAGATTGGCGTCTCTATTTCCAGTGGCGATCCGAATCGCGTGTACGCTCTCGTCGAAGCTGAAGATGGCGGTGTCTTTCGCTCGGACGACGCAGGAGCCACCTGGATAAAAGTCAACGAGGAGGGTAGGCTGCGGCAGCGCCCTTCCTATTTCAACCGTATTTGTGCGGACCCGAAAGACAAGGACACCGTCTATGTTCTGAATATGTCCTTCTTTAAATCTACCGACGGCGGGAAAACGTACACGACCATTCGAGTCCCTCATCCTGACAACCACGACCTGTGGATCGCGCCGAACGATTCACGCCGCATGATCGAAAGCAATGACGGCGGCGCGACCGTGTCATTCAATGGCGGCGAAAGCTGGACCGGCCAAGCATTCCCGACTGCTCAGCTCTACCACGTGGCTACGACCAGAGACATTCCTTACCATGTGTGCGGTGCCCAGCAGGATGCCAATAGCATCTGCGTTCCCAGTAATCCTCCGTCGCGGTCCATCAATCCTATCGTGGGCGGAAGCGCCGGTGAGCCCATCTATGCCGTTGGCGGCGGTGAGACTGGCACGATTGCGCCGCATCCGCGCGATCCCGACCTGTTCTTTGCTACAGGCCCGCAGGGCGTGATCACCCGCTTCGATCGCCGCACTGGTCTGACGCAGGCGCGAGATATTCAGGTGAGCCCGCGCTGGGAGTCCGGACAGAGTCGGGAGCGCTTTGAGTGGACGATTCCCCTCATATTCTCTCATCACGATCCAAATGTGCTTTACACTTCTTCACAGCATTTGTGGCGCACAGCGAACAGCGGAATGAAATGGGAGCAAATTAGCCCGGACCTTTCTCGTGCCGGTACCCAAGATCCTGACTACTGGGGAGTCGGCTCGGTTTTCGCGATCGCGCCGTCCTATCACGATCCGAACACGATCTGGACTGGTACGGACGACGGCTTGGTCCATATCACCCGTGACGAGGGCAAGAACTGGCAAGAGGTCACGCCATCGGACTTGCCCGAATTCAGCCGGGTCAGCCTTATTGAAGCTTCGCCCCATAAGCCCGGTACCGCATACGTTGCTGCCAAGCGGTATGAACTCGACGACCGCGCTCCATACATCTTCAAGACCGATGATTACGGTAAGAGCTGGAAGAAAGTCGTCAACGGCATTCCGTCAAATGACTTTGTCCACGCCGTGCGCGAAGACCCGAAGCGGGCAGGGTTGCTGTATGCCGGGACCGAACATGGGGTGTACGTGTCCTTCGATGACGGAGGCAACTGGCAATCGCTGTCGTTGAATCTTCCGGATACGCAGGTTCCTGATCTGGTCGTCGAGGAAAACGACCTGGTGATCGCCACGCACGGCCGGTCTTTTTACATCCTGGACGATATCGGGTCGCTGCGGCAGCTCACCCCGCAGATAACGACCGCCGCACTGTATCTGTTTCAACCTCGAGACGCCATCCGGCGGCTGAACCAGGCCGTGATCGACTACGTTCTAAAGGCGCCCGCGCAAAGAGTCGTGATCGAAATTCTGGATGCTGGCGGGAAAGTAATCCGGACGTTTACCAGCGCGGCGGAGGAAGATATGAGAGGAGAGGGCCGGCAGCAGGGGGGAGAAGGCGTGGGCCGGCCGGCACCGAGGCCCTCCCGCAACGCCGGACTGAATCGCTTCGTGTGGGATTTGCGGTATGAGGGTGCGACGGTCTTTCCAGGAATGATCATGTGGGTGGGCTCGCCCATCGGACCGATTGCGGCTCCAGGAAACTATCAAGTTCGGGTGACGGCCAATGGAGAAACGCGAACGCAGCCACTCAAGGTTCTGCGCGATCCGCGTCCGACCGATCTCACCGATGCCGATATTCAGGATCAGTTCTCGTTGGCCATGAAGGTTCGCGACAAGATTAGCGAAGCAAACGAAGCAGTCATCTTGATCCGCGACGTGAAGAGACAAGTTCGGGATCGCATCGAGACGGCAAAGAACAACCAGATCGCATCTGTGGGCGAGTCGCTGAACAAGAAGTTGAGCGAAGTGGAAGGAGAGATCTACCAAGTACGGCTCCGGAGCCAGCTGGATGCGCTGAACTATCCGATCATGCTGAATAACCGTCTCGCCAACCTTCAGCTCAGCATCGAAACCGGAGACGGACGGCCCACAGAGCAGGCCTATGCGGGATTCCAAAAGCTCTCATCGGAGCTGGACGTGCACCTCGGTAAGCTGAACGACGCGTTCAAGACTGAAGTCGTCCGCTTCAACCGGCTGCTCGCCGATCGCAAGCTCGAACCGGTGAAGACGTCTCGCTAGCGTTTGATTAGTATTGCCTTCAGATTCAATTTCTCATAAGGAGGGAAATTATGCCATCAAATAAGAAATATTTTGCATTCGTTAGTATTATCCTTATTTTTGTTTTTGCCAGCATCTCTGCTTTTTCGGAACAAACGGGCAAGAAGTTACTGACACTGGAAGATTATCCTCGCTGGAAGCACATTGTCTCACCCAGCATCTCAGCTGAGGGCAACTGGATGAGCTATGGTCTTCGTCCCAATGGTGGAGACGAAACACTCTACATCAAGAGCCTGACAACGGATAAGGTTTATGAGATCACCTGTGGCTCTCGGCTCGCCTTTTCTGAGGATGGTCGCTGGGCAGCTTATATGATCGGCCTGCCCAAGAGGGAAGCAGACAAGCTCAGGAAGGAGAAAAAGCCTGTTCCCAGCAAAGCAGAGCTGCTGAATCTTCTGACCGCTGAAAAATACACGGAGGACAATGCCTCATCTTTCAGTTTTTCCAAGGACAGCAAGTTTTTTTCTGTGAGGAAAGAGAAGGTGGATAAGGATGCCAAGTACAAGGGTACAGACCTTCTGCTTCGCAACTTGGGCACAGGCTTAGTCCTGAATATTGGAAATGTCTCTGAGTTTGAATTCAATAAGCCTGGCACCATGCTTGCCTACACTGTTGATGCCGTGGATAAGAAATGCAATGGGATTTACATGATGGAGCTTGATTCTTCGGTGCTTAGACCTCTGGATACAGGTGAAGCAGACTATGAGCGGCTGGCTTGGGACAAGGAGGGCACAGCACTGGCTGTACTGAAGGGGACCAAGAACAAGGAGATGGTTGAGAAGGATAATATTCTGCTTAGGTTTGCTGGCTTAGGGAGTGGTCGTTTGACCAAGGTTGAATACGCTCCAGCCGCTGATATAAGTTTTCCCAAAAACATGGTGATCTCAGAAAGGGTAGTGGCTGAGGCAAGACAGATGATGGAAAGAGCTGAAGCGATGGAAAGGAAGTCTTTGTTCTGGAGTGAGGATTGTTCGAAGATATTCTGTGGATTAAAGGAGCAGGAGAAAGAGCCGGACAAGAGCAAGGAGCCGGTGGCCAATGTTGATGTCTGGCACTGGAAGGACGAGAGAATCCAGTCATTTCAGATGATTCAAGCTGAAGCTGATTGCAACTTCACCTACAGGTCAGCCCTCAATCTGAATACAAATAGATTTATTTGCCTCACTGATGAGAAGATGCGAACAATCACCATTAGCAGAGACGGAAAATGGGGCCTTGGCCGGGACGAAAAACCCTATCTTTCAGATGTGGAGACTGTGCAGGCGGATTATTATCTGGTCAACACTGCCACTGGGGAGCGCAAGCTGATCGCTAAAGGCATAAGACGGCCTCTTGGCCTCTCCCCTGACAGCAGGCATTTTCTCTATCTAAAGGACAAGCAGCTCTGGCTCTATGACATTTCCCAGGGCAAAACAGTCAATGTCTCAGAAAAAGCTCCAGTAAGTTTTGTCAATGAAGAGGATGATCACCCTGCGGAGAAACCAGCTTATGGTGTTTCAGCCTGGACAAAGGATGGCAAAGCAGTGATCGTCAACCACAGGTTTGATCTCTGGAGACTTGCCCTTGATGGTGCCAAGCCAGTAAACATAACAGCGGGGATGGGTGAGCGGGAGCAGATCCGCTTCCGCTATTTCAAGTTAGACCCAGAGGAGCATTTTATCGATACATCCAAAACCATGCTCCTTTCCGCCTATGGAGAATGGACGAAAAAATCTGGCTATTACTCACTCAAGTCAGGAACTGAGCCAGAAAAGCTTATCTATGAGGACAAGCAAATGGGCCGTCCCATTAAGACAAAAAACGCTGATAAAATCATCTATACCATGGAGAGCTTTGTTGATTTCCCCGACTATTATCTGAGCAAGACAGATTTCAAGGAGCCTAAACGAGTAACTGAGGCCAACCCTCAACAGAGCGAATACGCTTGGGGGAGCCGAGTGCTTGTCGACTACCAGAACAGCAAGGGTCAAAAACTCCAGGCAACTCTCACCCTGCCAGCAGGCTATGAGAAGGCGAAGAGATATCCGATGGTTGTCTTTATTTATGAGAAAGTGTCCCAGCGTCATCACGAGTACTCCATGCCGACCTATGATGACCGGCCCCACATGTCAACCTATGCCTGCGATGGATATCTTTTCCTGATGCCTGATATAGTTTTCACCATCGGCAGGCCTGGAGACTCAGCTCTGGATTGCGTCAGCAGCGCGGTGAAAAAGGTGATCGAGCTTGGTTATGCTGATCCCGAAAGAATTGGACTGCAGGGCCACAGCTGGGGAGGCTATGAAGCTGCCTTCCTCGTCACCCAGACAGATATGTTCGCCTGCGTCGTCGCCGGCGCAGCGCCCTCTTGCCCAGCCACACAGTATAATCAAATATCCAAAGGTTTCGGCTTCAATCCTAACTTCTATTGGGAACGCGAACAGGGGCGGATGGGAACAGACCCTTGGAAGGATGCTGACCTATATTTCAGTCAGTCCCCGATCAGACAGGCAGAGAAAATCATCACGCCATTCATGCTCCTCCATGGCTCAGAAGATGGCTCAGTTGACTGGATCGAGTCTCTCGAATACTACAACGCTGCTCGCCGTTTGGGTAAAAAAGTCATATTCCTCTCCTACCCAGGAGAACCCCATCACCTCTCAAAAGAAGAAAACCAGAAAGACTTCCTCATCCGCATGAAACAGTTCTTCGACCACTACCTGAAGGGCTCACCTGCTCCAGATTGGATGGAAAACGGTGTCACTTATTTAAAAAAGAAAATGAAGCTCGAGGCTGCTCAGGTCAAATATTAGTATAAACGCAATAATAAAAGTGTCATCGCGGGGAGCGAAGCGACGTGGCGATCTCACAAAATTACTCTAAAGATATTGCCACGCTCCCTTCGGTCGCTCGCCATGACATTGTAACAAAATTTATTGCGTTTATATCAGCTATTGACAGGGATTTGTCACGAGTGATATGTTTTTTTCTCGGGGGCATCGGCTCATGCGATTCGGGCTAAAAAGGGTAAAACCAAACAAGAAGGAGATTCGAGTGAGTGAACTCATTCAAGGAATAACTCGCCGGGAGTTCATGAAGTACTGTGCAGCAACAGCGGCTGTGCTGGGTTTTTCTAAGTTAGAATTTGCTACTAAAGTTACTGAGCTTTTAGCTGCTACTACTTCAAATAAACCACCGGTGATTTGGTTAGAAGGCCAGGATTGTGCAGGATGCACAGTTTCATTTGCTGGCGCTCTTAACCCGCCTGTTGCTTCTCTTATTTTGGACACGCTGTCTGTCCGATATCATGAGACCATCATGGCTGCCGCTGGGCATCAGGCAGAGGCTGCTTATCACACTGCGGTAAAAGAAGGTGGTTATGTATTAATAGTGGAAGGGTCGATTCCGACTGCTGATGATCGGTTCTGTATGGTAGGCGGACTCCCCTTCAAGGAACTCGTTTTAGAAGCTGCTGCCAATGCGGCTGCTATTATTGCTGTCGGTGCCTGCGCCACTTATGGTGGCATTCCAGCAGCGGGTCCAACTGGCGCCGTAGGAGTGAGCAAAATTGTAACAGACAAGCCAATTATCAATCTTTCCACTTGCCCTGTCCATGTGGATCATTTAGTAGGAACAGTTCTTTATTATTTAACAACAGGAAAAGTTCCACCACTTGATAAGTATGGTCGTCCCACCATGCATTTTGGTGAGCTGGTCCATGATAATTGTCGACGCCGTTCCTACTTTGAAGAGGGTAAAGCCCTAAATGATTGGAATGAGCCCAAACAAAAGAATTGGTGCCTAATTGATAGAGGCTGTAAAGGACCGGATACCTATGCTGATTGTCCAGTGCGTCGATGGAATGGCGGTTTGAACTTCTGCATCGATTGTGGCGCTGGATGTATGGGCTGTGCTGAGCCTACTTTTTATTCCCAGATGAGCCCATTATATGCTGAAGCAAGCGGCCGTCTGTATGAGCTAAAACAAAAGATGTTTGGAAAGATAGCCCCTTTAAAAAATAATAAAAAAAATGAGGTATAGCATATGGGAAAAAGAATTGTTGTTGATCCTGTAACAAGAATTGAGGGCCATCTTAAGATCGAGGTAGAAATTGAAGATGGTAAGGTAAAAGATGCGTGGAGTTCGGGTACCATGGCTCGTGGTATTGAAGTACTTCTGAGGGGCAAAGATCCCCGCGACGCATCCTATGTTACATCCCGAATCTGTGGTGTCTGTTACAGCGTTCATCAGATATGCTCTGCCTATGCCTTAGATGCTGCCTTTGGCGCTAATGTACCCACTGGAGGGACACTTCTTAGAAATTTGGTCATGGGTGCCGAATATATTTATGACCATCCGCTTCATTTCTATCACCTCTCCTCTTTAGACTATATAGATATTATGGCAATCGCCAATTACAAGGGTAAAGACAAAGATCTCAATAGAGTGAAGGATAAAGTGTTAGGATTGGTTAACGCAAACGATACTTACCCACTTACCCCCCGCTATAATCCTGATGAGTATTGTGTAAGCGATCCTGATATAGTGATTACTGCAGTTAAACATTACATTGATGCTTTGTCGATGCAGGCAAAAGCTCGAAATATGGGAGCAATTTTTGGAGGGCGACATCCCCACTATCAAAGCATTGTTGTCGGTGGATTTACGCAGTTGCCGGATATAAATCAGGTCATTCGCTTTCGCACAATGTTGGATGAGCAGGCAAAGTTTATCAACGAAGTTTACATCCCTGATGTGTTAGCCTTAGGAACTGGCCCACTGATGCCACTGGCAACTATGGGTTTGGGCGGAGGTCATTACAACTATCTAGCCTATGGTGCGTTGCAGAAAAAACCACCTGAAAAAGAATTCTTGTTCCCTGCGGGTGTGATCATAGGCTTAGACCCAGCAAATATTAATGTCCAGCCTTTTGATCCCAATAAGATTACGGAAGCCGTTACCTATGCCTGGTATAGGGATGGTAAACCACTTCATCCTACTGTAGGTGAAACGGTATATGATCTCAATAAGAAGAATGCCTATACTTTTGTAAAAGCACCACGCTATGATGGTAACCCTATGGAACTAGGTCCATTGGCACGCCAGATAATCGCCAAGAACCCAGAGTTACTTGACTTGGTTAGAAAAGGAGTTAAACCTGGAGTTGTGGCTCGTCATGCAGCACGTGCATTGGAGACAAAGCTCGTTGTGGAAGCATGTTACAATTGGTGCGATCAACTCCTCATAGAAATGACTAAACCTGACTTTAAGATTCATGACACTGAACATTGGAATCCACCTGAAAATGCCACAGGTGCTGGCTTTTATGAGGCTCCACGTGGTGCTTTAGGACATTGGATAAAAATTAGCAATAAGACCATCGAAAATTATCAATGTGTCGTCCCTTCGACATGGAACGCTTCACCCAGATGTGACAACAAATATAGAGGGCAATACGAAGAATCACTGATCGGCGTCCCTGTCCCTGATCCAGACAACCCGATCAACGTGGTTCGTGTTATCCGATCCTTTGATCCCTGTTTAGCCTGCGCAGTTCACCTCATTGATCCACAGACAAACAAAATTAAGAAGTTTATTATTGAGTAGAATAGATGATGAGGATAACTCCTCTGAAACCAGCCCTGAGTGGCGTCGAAGAGGGGAATTTAGGGGGATGTCTGAGACGGCAAAATTTTATTTTGTAATTATATTTGGTGTTGAATTGTGAGAAATTCTTCAACTCATAAAGTCGGGAGGAGTAGAAATACTTCCCCCAAAAAAATTGTCGTTTTAGGCATTGGCAACGAACTACTCTCCGATGAGGGTATTGGTGTTCATGTTGTCAGGGAATTAAAAAAGATGAATATCCTTCCCACCGAGATCGAAGTGATCGAAGGAGGAACTGAGGGTTTTGGTCTCATCAACATCATTATTGAATCAGATCGCCTAATAATTATTGATTCATTAAAGGGTGGTAGCAAACCAGGGACGATCTACAAATTCAATATCGAAGAGGCCCTGAATACTCCCGACCTGTTTAAAACATCTGTGCACCAAATTGGTATTTTAGAAGTTATTAATCTGTCAGGACTGATTGGCAAGACTCCTGAGACCACAGTCATTGGTGTTGAGCCAATGGACGTTCGAGCAGGGATGGAGTTGTCTCCTGAAATAAAAGTGAAGATTCCGAGAATTATTGAATTAGTGAGGGAGGAGATAGAACAGAGCAAATTGGCAAGCATTTAGCATACCAATTATAACGCAATATATATTATTACATGACGATGTAATAATATATACTGCGCTTATATTAGTAAGTCTTCCCCTCAGAGAAATAGCGTTGGCCATAAAGAAAATACCTTGCAAGTAATAAAATACAAAAAAGGAGGTCTTATTATGGCTATTGATGCCGCAAAAGCGAAGGAGCTGATTGAGTCAGTATTCAGCTACGACAAAGTAGGAGCTGACATGAATGCAGTGAGGAAAGCCCCTGAATCGAAAGATGCGCTGAAGCGCTTGTCTGAGGCGCTGGCGAGCAAGGCTGCCGCGCTTGCTGGTGATGACTCGCCTGGAGCCAGAGATATTATTGCCAAAGTAGCTAAAGAGCGAGCACAGCAGTATGCTGATGGGGTAAAAGCTTCCAAGTCAGGCTGTGGCGGCCTTAAGTAAGTCCTAACTCTAAAAAACTCATAACGAAATATCAGCTCTCGTTGGAATCCAAAAAACCCAGACATCACTAATCATATGAACGAGTTCAAGTCATTGAAGTCTTGATAAGAGTATGATATGAAGTGAAAGTAATTCAATGTCATCTGATGACATTTTAAAATCCTTTGAGTCAATGATTAAAGAGGTCTGATATGCATTCCAAGTCTATCTCCAAATATATTCTGAGTGCTTTTGTGTTTTTGCTCACTATCTTAGTTCTCTCAGTTGCTCTGCAAACACAGAGTACACAAGCTATCGATGAGGAGTACACACGTCTAATCAAGGAAGCCACGACAAAACCGGAATTTTTAAGCCCTTTGACCAGCTATCTGCCCGCAGCAGAAGGGGTGCCTACACCCAAGGATATTCTCGGCTACATTGCCGGAGCACCGGGTAAGCTCACCTATTATGAAGATATTCTGAAGTACATGAAGGCTCTGGACAAAGCATCTCCTAATGTTCAGGTTTTCCCTATAGGACAAACAACTGAAGGCCGGGAGATGATCATCGTCGCCATAGCTGATGAGAGCACGATGAAGAGTCTACAGCAATACAAGAATATGCTCGCTGACCTGTCTGATCCGCGCAAAGTCAAAACAGAAGAGGAAGCCGAAGCCATCATCGCCAAAGCCAAGCCCATTTACTGGGTGACTGGCAATCTCCATTCTGGGGAAAGCGGAGCCGCGGATGTTACATGTTCGTCTTCAATGCCATACTCAATTACAACGATCTTTCCGTTGGCGGCTCGAGATTGGACCTCCTCGACCGGGCCGTTATTGCTCCTTCAGCCAATCATTAAGAATCGCCGATTGAAGAGGATTCGGGTCAGGCAGGGCCTTAATTTTGAAGCTCCCTTCGGTCTTCTTGCCCAGCACAACCTCGAGCTCGCGAATCATATCACGGCGAGAAAGCAGAACACTGACCTTGTCACCAGGCTTTTTGGAATTGAGGATTTCGTCTATTTTCTTCGAACTAACGCGCTTGCCGTCAAGGGCAATGATTTCATCCTCTGCGCTCAGACCAGCATTTGAGGCAGGTGAATCCCATTCGACACTCGAGATGACAAGGACTCCGTTCTGGTCCTGGATGTCTGCTCCGAAATAGGCTCCGGGCAACTCTCTTGGCTGAATGTCGATGTCCAGCCCCGCGTAGGCAAGATATTTGGGATAATCGATTTCCTTGACCGTGGACGCGTAGACATCGAATATCTCTCGAAGCGAGCAACCGGCCGTCTTTTCGCATACCTCGCGAAACTCCTCGTCCGTAAAACCTCTCTTTTTCTCTTTGTAGTATTTCTGATAGAGAATACGCATCACGTCGTCGAGCGACTTTTTGCTCTTCGTCTCTTGCCGGATCTTTAAGTCCAGCAGCATCCCGAGCGCAGCTCCTTTGTCGTAATAGGAGATTATGGTGTTGGCCGCATTGCCATCCCGTCCGAAGAAAGGCAGAATCCAGGTATCGAAGCTCGCCTCGGTCGCAGATTGGTAGAGATGGCCTGGCATATTCTCATATCTTCTGATGATATTCTGTACCCTCTCGAGAAACTCGTCACGGGACAGAAAACCAGCCCGATTGAGGATAAGGAACTGGTAGTAAACAGTGACCCCCTCGGACAGCCAGAGCATTTTCGTATAATTTTCCTTGTCATAATCGAAAGGGCCCAGCGCGATAGGCCGGATACGCTTAACATTGTAGAGGTGAAAGAATTCGTGCGCGATGAAACTCAGCCAGCCCTTGAGGCCATCCGGGTTGTCCAGATTGGGAATGCTGGAAAATACCGCCATGGAATTCAGGTGTTCAAGCCCGCCCCGACCCTCGCCCATCATAATGAACGTATAGTGACGGTAGGGTATTTCACCGATGACCGCCACTGCAGACTCGACCATCCGCTTAAGACCAGAAACAAGTTTTTCTCTATTGAAGCTACCCGGCTCTGCAATGGCAACAACGTGGTCAATACCCTGGACCTCGAACGACAGGGTCTCCTGGTTGCCGACGAGGATCGGGGAGTCGTAGAGAACGTCGAAATCAGGGGCGAAGAACGTGTTCGGCTGCTCCTCGACCGGATCGAGGCCTGTAGAGATCTTGCTGAAATTTTGATAAGGTTTGATAGTAACGGTCACGGGATGCCTAATTTGGCCTGCGATGTGCATAAAGACGCCGGCCGGCGAGATGTACCCCTGGCTGTCGTCCAGAAAACTATCGGCTACAAACTGCTTGAACGCGTACACATCGTAGCTAACCATAATGGAGTCCGCCTCGCGGGACTTGACCCGCCAGGTGTTCTTTGTTATCTTCTCCCACGCCAGAAGGTTACTTGCTCCGTCCTCGGCGTGGAATCTCACTACGTTCTGGCTGAAATCCATAATCCGGTAATAACCCGGCGTCCAGACAGGCATTTTGAAATCAACATTCTCGCCTTTAATACCTTTGTAGCGAAAGACCACGTGATAATAGTGCGTGCTCGGCTTTTCCATGGACACAGTAAACGCTATCGTCCCTTCCGACTTCTGTCCAAATGCGACGGACGCGGCAATAAAAAATACAACACAAAACACGATCACCCGGGATCTATTCTTCATCTCAGTACCTCCTCGAAGCGGAATTCCTATTCTCTATTGTATCCGAAATTTTGTTTAACTCAAAAGGCGATAAAAGCATCTCCTTTCCTGTGATGATAAGGTTCATGCATGGGTCCTGTCGCGATGTGTCCCTGTCCGTCCTCGCTCCGCACCCATCAAGAGAGGGGTCCCCTACGCTGCGGGCGTTGCAGGGCGCACACCGCGCCACCCATTTGCCCTTTTTTATTTTCAACCCATCACGGAAACGGAGATGCTTCCGGCGATAATTCTCATCTTAAAAAAAAAGCCCAAAATGGCCGATTGTCTTTGCTCTTTTCGCGGCAGAAGAGCTGGGTCTCGTCTTCGCGAATAAATAAATAGATAAGCTCTTTTTGAAAAGAAAAAAAATAAAGAAGAGAACCGTCTCCTATGTTTTCTCTTTCCAGCGAACACGATTCATCAACGGGATATTCAATTTTATGGCTCCAGGCTTTGGACATGCGGCGGCACAACAACCGCCATACCAGCACTCTCCTGGATAGAGCACCACAGGAGGTTTACCCTTTTCGGGATTTGGCATCAAGATGTCGACTTGACACACCTCTATGCATTGATTGCATCCATTGCAGATTTCCGGATTAAAGACAACCGGGTTGGAAACCCCTTGTTCGGGAATGACATAGACCTTTTTGCCCTTCATCTCTTGAGTCCTTTCGAGTACTCCGGGTTATGGGATTCATAGTTCTTTTCAAGAGAGCCATAATAATCAATAGGTCTTTCTCCGATCACGATTCCATTTTTCTCTAGTTTTATTGTAACAAACTTGTGCCACTCCGAAGGGTCCATTTCCGGGTAGTCTGATCGAATAAAATGCAGATGCTTCGAACTCGCTTTCCGTGCCAGACAAGCATGCACGACGATCTCTGCATTTGTGAGAACATTCAGAACCTCGAGCGAACGGACCAGTTCATGGGGATTCCGAGCATACAGCTCCAATGCCTCATTTTCTTGCATGCTTCTCAGTTGCTCTAATCCTGCAGCCATGAGTCCATCACTCTTTATCTCACCGCAGTGATGTTGCATCACTCTTGAGATACGCATGTTCAGCTCTTTCCATCCTATCCCATTGTTTCGATTCACTGGAGAGAAAACACGAGTTCTCTCCTGTTCCGCCTGGAGTGCGTCTATGTTCGGCTCAGAGGCCTTAATCGCATAATCAGCAGCATGTCTGCCAGCATAATGTCCTGTTGCTGCAGCATGGCCGTGGCAGTTAGAAGCAAACAACTGGTCTCCTGCCGCATAAAGCCCTTCTAGATTCGTCCTGAGCTCCCAGTCATTGACAATGCCGCCAGGCAGGCCGAAGAGCTGACGTTCTTGAGGAAGGAATGACCCTGATTTCCATCCATCTCCATAACTCTGAAGAAGGTGTTTTTTTGGGTCAAATCCCGCTTCTGTGTAAGTCCTTAGGATGGGGATTTTTGTCTTTCCTTCCTGGCCGACCATTAGTCCCCAGATTGCCCTTCGCTCATGTTCAGGCATACTGGGTAAATCCGCATAAAAAGGCAGTTTGTACCCTCTCTTTAAAAGCACATCAACTGGAAGGATATCCGGACCTTTGTATTTATAGGAAGGAAAGTCGGATTCTCCTCCTCCTTTCAGAAAAAATTTTTGGCCAGGTGCAGGACGATACCGCTCGGAGATGTTCGTGAGTATCCGACCATCCCTATCCGCCCACGGAATTTCTCCACCTTCGGCATCAACCATGGAGCATGCATACCAGGTATTATGCGTATTTCCTGTGCCATAAGGGGGATAACTTCGATCACCAGACCATTCGCCTTTGACGGATTTCTCCATCATCGTGAACTCTACTCCTACTTTCCAGCTCATGGCGTGACCATCACCAGTGCATTGTGGAGGCCTGAATTCAGAAATTCCTGGCAATGCCGGAGAAAAAAGCCAGATTCGAGTGGGACGGGACATGCATAGCACAGTGGCCTTGGCTTTAAAAATGAAAAATTCGCCCGTGCGTCCGTTGACTCCTGTTGCTCCTACGACTCTTGCTCCCTGTTTGCCTTCCTCTATCAGCAGGGATGTGGCCATGGTCCTTTCGAATATCTCTGCCCCCAGGCGTTTGCATTCATTGTAAAGAGCGGGCTTGAATGTTGTTCCCCAGATACGCAGGGTGAATTTATTTTCGTAGTCATACGCGAACAAGAATTTCGTTTCCTCGTCCCTGAATTCTGCTCCTGTGAACTCATCTTCTGTATCCCTGATCTTACCTCCCATTTTCTCCAAGTCTAAAAGCCTGTCATATCCTTCTCGACACTCGATGTAATGGGATATGCCATTGTTATAGCCATTGTTATCTTCGATCATTGCCTGGGTGAGTTCTTCTGGAGTGATTTTTGAACAGGGATTAGTCGCAGCTGATTCCCAATGATCGCATCCTGCCCCGCCCGCTCCGCTCCTGATCGTTCCTCCTTTCTCAACGAGCGCAACCTTGACTCCTTTTTTTAAAGCAGCAATGGCTGCCCAGCATCCTGCAATGCCTCCGCCAAGAATCAGCACATCAGTGTTTATCTCTTTCTGCTTGCTCCACAGGATAGGGTAGGGCCATTCCAATCTTTTGAAAAATTCATCAGTCATCAGCCCTCTCTCCTTTCTTAATTTTTATCTATCTTAACACACGTTTAACACACCGGTCTACTGAAATATCACTTATTAAACTGAGGGGCCTGATCCGAAGTTAAAAGGCTGACCGTGACAAACACGAAAGCCGAAACAGCATAAGCAATAAACAGGCTCAAATCAATATTAAGCAATCCTTGTAACGGTCCAGGCATTCCAACAAAAAAAGAGAAAACTCCGATGACACCGCCGGCCAGGATGGCAGCTATGGCCCCTTTCGCCGTAGCCCTTTCCCAAAGAACCCCTCCCAGGAGTGGCACGAGCATGCTTCCCATATAAGGATAGTTAAAGATGATAATCGTGTACAGGATCCCTTTAGCGTAAAATGCGATTGTCACGCCCACAACCACCGTACCTATTATAACGGCCCGTGATATTGCTTTCGAATACTTCAATTCATCGAGTTCGGCCGAAGGGTTAAATACTTTATTATACAGGTCTCTTGAAAAACAGCCGGCCATTGAGATGAGCAGACAATTCCCAGCTGACATCGCCGCAGCAAGCAGTGCAGAGACAACGAGTCCAGCCAGAACAGGAGGAAGCATTGTCTGAATCATTTTTGGCAATACAGCCGCTTTTTCAAGCGACGGAAAAATGACTCTTCCGACTGCTCCCACCAGCCCTACACAAAAACTGATAAGAATTACGATTATGCCCCCCAGGATGCATCCCCATTTGGCAATTTTTTCTGATTTTGCTGATTGATACCTCATGAACGCGTCATAGGAAACCGATATGGCTAGAAGAAAAGGAACAATGATGAAGACGGCTCGAGAAAACATTCCTGCCGGGATAAACGGGGAGGCAAGAAGACTGCCTGCTGTCACTGTCCCGGCATCCCCCAGCTTTGACAAGGCCATTATCATAACAAGAGGAATGCCCAGCACAATGAAAATGAGCTGAACAAAGTTTATGACTGCAACCCCCAGCATCCCCCCCATGGAAGTGAAAAGCATGATCAAAACTCCGCTGATAATAACACCCTTGGTGTAGCTGAATCCAAAAACAGTAAAAACAGAGCCTGCAGCCATGAGCTGTGCGATGAATATTCCAAGAAGACTGGGTATGTTGGAAAGCCATCCCCAGATTCGTACCCATTTCCTCTCTCCATAACGATTACCAAAAAAATCTAGTGGGACAAACCCTCTTTGTCTTCTCATTTTTGAAGCTACGAGTAAGCCTGCCAGTATCAATCCCCCTCCGCATCCGATGCCATACCATGTACCTGGCCAGAAACCGCTCTCAGAACCCAGCTCAGCCCCTCCCAGTATTACACCTGCACCTATTTGGTTTGCGGCAAGTGTGGTCGTGGTTAACAGCAGGCCTAAACTTCGCCCTGCAAGCAAGAAGTCTGAGGCGGACTTGACCCGCCGACTCATGTAAAAACTTATTCCAACTGTTGTCACCAAGTATAAAATCACTACGGAGATGAGCATCTTTTCCTCACTTTCTCTCGCTTGATCTCCTCTCGCCGATCATTTGAACATCTATTATCATAGAATAAATTCGACTTCAAGTGAGAAAAACACTCACAAAATTCAAGAGACCAGCTATGATGTAAACCTTATCTTAAACAAGGAGGTTTACTTCATGGCGAACATCTTCACAAAAAGTTCCTTGACAAAGCGGGATGCCATACTCTCTACATAGGATTTGAATCGGTAAACCCCGAAAGCCTGAAAGAGATGAAAAAACAACAGACTGTTGCTGAAATTGCAAATGCCATAAAAGTGCTCAGAAAACATCGCATCTATATTCACGGCATGTTTGTCTATGGGTTCGATGAAGATGATTGGCAAACTGTGAAAAAGACTGTTAAATTCGCTAAAAAGGCGAAACTCAATTCAACGCAATTTCTCATCCTGACACCTCTACCAGGTTCAGAGTTCTATAAGGCAGTGGCTTCGCTCACATCAAAAAAAGAGGCGAAGATTTCGTTTCCCTATAAAGAAGAAATAATCCTAGATGAATGAGCATGTAGCTCTCTAGAATTTTCCATCAGTCAAGTCGAATCTCTCTCTCAAATTGAAGATAATTTATGGTCTCACCCTGCACATCTTGAAGAGCGAGAGAAACAGTATATTGACTTGGGTTGACACCCATCTCGGCAAGATAAGGATAATAGCTCTTCAAAGCTATGTCATAGTCTTTTTTAGGTATTTTTATTTCTTGAGATAATTCGTAGCAAGGAGAGATGAGGCCATCTCGATCCATCAAGGCAATATAAACCTTAATTTGTCCGAAATAATCCTCCTCACGGGGAAAGAGCGTTATTCTTTTTATGGGGATAAGGAGCTTTATTGTCAGACGAAGAGTCTGGGATCCAGGAATTTTTTCTGGAGGCATAAACTGAACCGTAATCTCCATAGGGTTGTACTTGCGTCCAAGGAAGAGCCGAGAAAAAACGCTTTCTTTGATCTTTTCCTCCTGAGAAATGCGCAAATAGCCATGCCTGACGCGAACATTATATTCATCCTTAACCCCAACGATCTTAACCTCAATAGAATGATATGTGTTATCCTCCCGATGAGGAGAGACATATCCAAGGGAATAGTAAAACTGGAGGTCATTCTCTATTTTCTCGAGGCCCGTTTCGATGTCGTTGGTATTGAGTATGGCAAGCCCTCCTGTATCATTGGCCATAAGCTTGAGGGCCTCATCTGTTGCTCTGGATCCAGGCTTAACCATGCCAGAGCCTCGAGAATAAATATTCCATCCTCTCTCTTTATCTGCTGAGAGAGTCATGCTTTCAAGTCCCTGGGCATTAATTGGATAAATTGCAATTTCATTGGCGTTGGATTTCGCTGTCAGTTCCTTGAAAAATTGAGTCGCATCATAGTTCAACGCTTCTGACCGAGCGTTGCCTGTAGGGAAAGCTTGATCAAGGAAGGAAAAAACTTCCTCACTGGGATTTATAGGCAATCCATCGCTGACATAAATCAGGATTTTTTTGCCCTCGATTCCCATTAAATAATCCATAAAGGCACTCAGAGATTTCAGGGAATAGAGAAGGTCGTTTTGGTCAGCCTCAACATAATTCCTGGCAACGCCCATAGCTCTTTCATAATTTTCATATTTATCCAATCCCGTTGCTTCTGTAACCATTCTATTCAAGTCATTTCTCAATTCTTCTTTATTCTTTTGGCGCATAAGCGATTGGCCAGATCGGCCTTTGACCTTATTGATGGCCCGCAGAAGCTCCCATTGACTCGAGGTGAATTCTTGGAGGATTTCAAGTTTTTGATCGAGACAAACGACCATTCCCAAATTTTGACTGTTATTCTCAAGAAAGTTATTTTTGATGAACGATTCCAATCTTTTTATGCTCCAATTTCTGTTTAAGGGATGGAGATGCCAGTTATCAAAATAAATAATGATTTTATTCCTGATCTGGGCAGGTTTCGAAGGCAGAGCTTCTGCAGGAGGTAAAGGCTTTTGCCTCTCTTTATCAAGGGAAGAGGTATAAATCTCCATTCCCTTGATTTCATAAAAATTTGTTAGCTTTTGGAGAAGACCGTCCTCATAAATTTCAAAATTTTCAGGCTTAAGTCCTGTAACTTGCTTTCCCGCTTTATCAGTCACAATGACATCCACGTTGGTCACAATGACTTCGACTTCATAGGTGGGCTTGGGAATTTCCTGCTGCTTTTGTGACTCGAACTTATTATCCGATTTCTGAGATAGAGTTAATGGACCTATAAAAAAGAGAATAAGCATGAGGATTACGATAGAAAAAATTGCTTTTTTAACTGACATTTTTGTTTTGAATTATTGCACGAAATAAAATTTCAGGACAAACATAATTTTATCACAATTCAGAGGCCAAGATAAAAAAATAGGCTGGCGCCAATCTAGGGCGCCAGCCTCTTCAACTTCAACTAGAGGTTAGAATCTGATTCTCGCTCCAGCATAAAATCTCATGGGCAGCAGAATTTCTGTAGTCTCCTGGTAGAGCCAACTTTGGTCATTACGGGCGTATGCAACCTCGATGGCGGCTTGGTTATTAGTCACATTGTAAATATCCAAGAAGAGCTGGAGTGAAGCACTCCCTGTAAGTTTCAGTCCGTAGTTGAACTTTAAATCGAGCTGGTAATAAGAAGGAGTTTTTTCTTGTCCTGTCTTAATGAAATCAGTCCAGGCTTCATTGAGTGGCCAGTTAAGAAAAATGTCGTAACTTCCGGGCAAAAAAGAGTAGGATTCTGTGTACTTCATTCCTGAATTCCAGTACAAGAGTGCACCGATATCCAAGCCAAAAGGAGTTCTGTAGGTGCCGAAGATTTTGATTTTATGGTTGATAGTTCCAGGAGTGGGTCCCCACATCCAATCAAGTCTTGGGTCAAGTTCGATCATATCGCCCTGGAGGTCGGCATTCCCATCAGACTGGCTGTTTCCGCGAGCGTCTTTAAAAGAATATTGGGCAACCATCATTGAACCGTTAGAAAACCGCTTGGAAGCCTCAAAGTCAATGCCATAATAATTTCTTTTGGCACCGTGAAGGTTAGAGAGGAAGTAGTTTATTGTTTTAGCTGGACCTTCAGGCCCATAGCCGAAATCTTGGTAGGTGAGAGAGTATTTTCCATAAAGTGGATCATTCTTGTAAAGACTTGTATAGACATTCATATCATAATCTTCAATGATGTTCCTATCGGAGCGGAAATATGCTTGAGTGGAAAAAACCAGACCATTTCCAACATCTATCTCATGAGTCAATGAAAATTCTCTAGCAAAACAGTCCTTTGTGTTGGGAACCCACTCGCAATCCCTGTACGTCGCTGAACCACGGACACGATAGGTGTACCAGGCATTATTGAGCCATAATTGCTCGTTCCTTACCCGACCTGAAATGTTTCCAGCAAAGTGAATCATGCCAAAAGGCATGGGATCAGAGAAGTGCCCGTAGAAGGCAGTTAATTTGTGGGTCCCTCTTCCGCCAATATTCCAGACGAGTCCTATCCTGGGCAGAAACACCGAATCCATATGGAGAATCGTACCGCCTTCTGAGTTTCTGTAGTTGTGATTTTCAACTCTCACTCCGGCATTAAGAGTGAAGTATTCATTGACCTTCCAGTCATCCATGAGATAACCAGTCCAGCGCATGGCGCGAACTTTATTTTCCCCTCTTTTCGCATCCATAATTCTCCAGAAGTTCACCCCGCGATCATTCTTAGTGCTGAAGGTTGCAGCTAATACCTCATCTATACTTATCACTTTATCTTTATTAAGGTCCAAGGCAGTGGAAGTATCACTCCAACTCATATTCAGGGCAAGTTGAGCCAAAACGGCTTCACTCCTGGTAAAAATGCCTTTACTCACAAGATTTCCGAGAGTCCACCCGCTCAGGGCAGGATTTATTGATCTGCGATCTTCTCCAAAATTATAGAAGGTGTTAGCGCTATCATATTCATTAGAGTACATCAGACCTGCCTTAACCCTCATGTTGCCCAGGTACCACTCAATGTTGCCACTGAACTGATCTCTTCTCTGCGAATTATCACCTGCTCCAGCATTTGCTCCGAAAGTATATTGGTCAATCGCTGGATAGGTTCCTGCTAGGTAATAGACCGTGTCTGGAACTCCTGCGTCTGGAAAACGGGGTCCTAATTTTTGTTTCCACCAGAAATGTCCGTAGCGAAAATCAAATATGAAATTCTCTCCAAAGACCTTCTGGTAAAATCCGCTGTAAACACCCATGTTGTATTCCCACTTCTGTTGGCGGGTTTTGAGGAGGTTTACGTTGCGGCTTCCTTCGACATCATACTTATCAAGGAAATAGCTGAAAGTGAATGAGTCATTCGGAGTCAACTTGAAAGAGGCCTTTCCAAATAGACCTGTCCGCTTCTCGGTGTATTCAACTTCTTCCTGTGTTGAAGAAGCAGATTTTGAAAGATTGAACTTACTTGAATTATTTCTGTACTGACCTGAACCAAAGAACCAAAGCCTGTCCTTAAATATCGGTCCCCCTAAGGTCGCAGCTGTATCATACTTGTTGTCTTTATATCCTTGGAGCTTTGTTGGAATACGTGAATCTTTATATTCACTCCCACCATAAGGCAAAAACAAATCCTTGGACTGATAGTAAACGTTTGCGGAACCTGAAAACCTGTTACCTCCTGATTTGGTCACGATGTTTCCGACGACTCCTTTACCTCCTCCATATTCAGCCGGAACTCCTGAAGTCATAAGCTCTTGCTCCTGGATAACCTCGTTGTTAAAAGTCATCTGTGCTGTTTGAGTCTGCAGTCCAGTAATGTTCATGCTATCGAGGAAATACATGTTATCGCGTGAGCCTCGTTTACCTCCGATTGCTTGAGCACCTCTATCAGCATAATTCAAGCCACCTTTTCCGGCCGGATCTTGAGGTGTATCCCTGCCTCCAGAATTAGGAACGACATTAACGCCAGCAGCTAACTGCAGATAGCCAATAAAATCTCGAGATACTGGCAGAGATTCCACAGTCTCATGAGTGACATACTCGGCTATTACAGACTTTGTCGTATCCACAGCAGGAGAAACAGCAGTAACGGTGATCGACTCTTCTATTGTCGCCGGCTTCATTTCCACCTGGAGGAAAGTCTGTCTGTCCAGGGAGACTTCAATGTCTTGGGAAATTCTTTCCTGGAATCCTGCAAGGGTCGATTTAAGTTCATATTTACCAGGAGTCAGATTGATGAACAATGCCTCACCTCTATCATCTGTGACCATGGTCTTTGTCCCCATCATGACAGGACTTGAAAGAGTCGCTGTAACTCCAGGAAGAGAGTTGCCCTCATCATCAAGTACTTTAACCTTGAGAGTTCCCTTTTCGACAGAGAAGGCAAAAGAGACAATCATAAGAGCAGCCAATAAAATCAACAATATCCTAAGGCTTTTCGTCATATTTTTTGTCCTCCCTTTTCCCGAATTTACGGGAAATTTTTAAAATATTCCGTTCCCCCTGGAAGCAAAACCCTAAGATAAAGGTGTTGCTTCCAAACCTTTTACCTTTAGAATGAAATTATCTTTTTTATTCTCACCTCCCATTTTTAATATTTCTGAATTGCTGGACGATACCATTAATTTTCAAAAAAATGAAATTAAAACAGTGAAATTTTTCCCTCCACATTAGTAATTTTTCACCATTTAACTCTATTTGATATCTATTATAATATACAACAGACGCAACTATATAATGCAAAAAGAGTGCCAAATTTTAAAAAAATATAATTATTTTATTATCAATAAAATAGAAAATATATTTTCTTTTCATTTTCGATAAAAATCCAATTTTTAGTATCTTATTCAAAAAATTGGATTTTTTACCCCTTCATTCTATTTATCTATTTTATGCTCTCCAGCATCTTTCGAGCTAGCCCAGCTTTTTCGGAATCAGGCGCCAGTTCAATGACTTTTTGGAAGTTCTTTTTTGCTTCTTCCATATCACCTTTATTGAGGTAGGCCAGAGCAAGCTGGTAATAGCCGTCAACATAACCCGGATTAAGATTTATGGATCTAGATAAGTACTCAATGGCCATATCTATCTGGTTGCTTTTAAAGAGGAGGATTCCAATATTATAAAATAAGCCCGGATCAGTGAGACTCTTTTCATCGAGCTGCTTAAAATATCTCATCCCCTCTTCAAGATTGCCCTTTTCAAAATATATGGCGCTAAGATTAATAAGAGTAGCCTGGGATTGAGGTTCTTTTTCCAGCACCAGCTTAAAAGCCTCAATTGCCTTTTCCAGATCATTGAGCCGATAGTAGCAAAGCCCGATTTTCTCATACGCCTGGTAGAGGCTTTGATTTTCTGCAAGGACTCTCTGATATTCTTGGAGGGCTTCAGCATAACTTTTCTGCTCGTAGAGAGCATCTCCTTTGATAAAAGGAGATTCCGGGATGCGCTTAAGTCTTATATCAACGGGTTTATTATCTCTTATGGCAGAGATTTCAACAGTAAAGTTCTGGGGCTCATATCCATCTGCAATAAAGCCAATAGTCCATGTACCTGGAAGGAGATTAGCCTTATTCCAGTTCCCCTTTTTATTTGTGAGAAGCTCATGCTTTGTTCCATCTTCTGAAAATATCAAAATCACCCTAGCTCCTTGAATGGGCTTACCATCTTCGGATTTTACAGTGCCACCTATTCTGGCAAGGATACGCGAATATAAATCAGAGGTACCAATCAGAGCTATTGTTAAACAGGCAATGATAACAATCACTAAAGGTTTTCTCATCATGCCTCCTCTTCACTTCTCGTTTATAGGAAATCTTGGTAGCTTAATTATATCAGTAAGAAAAATGAATAGCAAAAGAAGAAAATTGGGCTTATTTCGCTTGTTTTCTTGACTTAACTTGACTTAACGAAATTTTTATGGCTATAAATTTAAGAACCGAATAAAAAATTCTTAGGGAGGTATTCTATGAGAAAACTCATCTCAGTCATTATCTTGATACTCTCGATAGCTGCCTTAAGCAGCGGCAGAAACGCCATCAGCCAAGACACAAAAAGACCGATCCACACTTATTCCATCGTAGGCCGCGACCCAAATACTGGAGAGCTGGGAGTTGCGGTCCAGTCGCATTGGTTCTCAGTAGGCCCGCTTGTCCCCTGGATAGAGGCAGGAGTGGGAGCAATCGCGACTCAATCTTTCGTCGAAGTTTCTTATGGCCCTCTGGGATTGGCTTTGATGAAGGCTGGGAAAACTGCTCCCCAAGCTTTAAAGGCCCTGCTTGAGATTGACCCCAAAAGAGAAGTGAGACAAGTGGCGATGATCGACAGCCAAGGACGGGTCGAAGCTTTTACTGGAAAATCATGCGTCAGCGAAGCAGGGCATCACATCGGCAACCAGTTTTCCACTCAGGCCAATTTGATGCTCAAGAATACAGTCTGGAAGGCAATGGCTGAGGCCTTTGAGTCAACAAAAGGAGAACTAATATAAACGCAATAAATAATGTTACATTTTGAGCCATAATATGCTATTTTGTCTTTATGAGCACCCAAGAAATTACTCATCCCGAGGTCTCCAAAGATCGGCTCGTGGCCTTTGCCCAGGA
>Ga0315296_10000039_pt1 | contig 146589 bp, 109 predicted proteins | sample YL17G14_18_MG_FD_203921 | JGI IMG/M metagenome (GOLD analysis project Ga0315296, IMG submission 203921) | Sediment microbial communities from Yellowstone Lake, YNP, Wyoming, USA - YL17G14_18 | ecosystem: Environmental > Aquatic > Freshwater > Lake > Sediment | place: USA: Wyoming | collected...
GGTTACGCCGGCCAAGAGCCGTGCGTTGCTTGCTGGGGTTAACCCCAGCAAGCAAGGAACCTAAGTCCTTATTACCTGTTACCTATGTTCCCGGTTTAAAGTGTTACCCATGTACCGGTTGACACAGGTCTCACAACCAGCCTGTCCTCACTAAACTAAGTGCAGGAGCTAGAGTTTTTCTGCGACTTAATTTTTAAAATCATTCATTGATTAGTATAGGACTAAATCAGTCCTGTATGGACTTGGCCATCCCTAACGGGAGGACTAAATCAGTCCATATCTGAAACAGGTGATTTAGCAGCATCCGGCACCTGAAATTCTTTTTGATGCGCCTGCCGCCCGGGTCATACGTGTAGGTAATCGTGTCCCAATTTGCCGGGTCCGGCTTCGCTAATAACGACGCAAAGGCAGTTAGCTTCTACAATGAAATGCTGGTAAAAGTAACTGTAACTGTTAGACTATGCGTATAGATTACTCATTCGGGAAGAAAGAATCGGTAATTGCATAACTGTTAGGACATTCATGGCAGCATTGCCTTTATGTGGTTCTATGACTTACTTCGGGAAATATTCGATAGCTGCGATGTAACGGTAACAAGATTGTTGGTCTGGATACTTTGCTTAAAAACTTTTAGTGAGCATTACGCAATGCGGCACTATTGAAAGGAGACCCTTTTATGCCAGATAGGATAACGCTCGAAGATATTCTGGATAGTAAAGACGACAGCATTTACGAGGTTACCACAAACGCGGCGGGGCCAAAAGGATATCTTCCTTTAACTGATAGTCTTCTTATTGATGCTCCGAGCGGCGATATCTTTGGAATGAGTCAGAATGCGGGAATGGGGTGGGAGCCAGCCAAGATGGCCCAGGAGCAGTTTCTGCTGATTAGCACGCAAGGTGGGATTCGTGCAGATGACGGCACTCCTCTGGCTTTAGGGTATCACGCCGGACACTGGGAGCTTTGTTTGCTGATGCAGGCGGCAGCAGAAGAGCTGCGAAATCTCGATTGCATTCCGTTTGCTGGCTTTTGCACGGATCCCTGTGATGGCCGAACCCAGGGCACCTCTGGGATGATGGATAGTCTCGCTTACCGTAATGATGCCGCGGTGATTTTTCGGCGTCTCATCCGCAGCTTACCAGCACGAAAAGGGGTGTTAGGTATAGCTACTTGTGACAAGGGGTTACCGGCAATGATGATGGCAATAGCTGCTATGCGCGAGCTGCCGTCTGTGCTTATCCCGGGGGGAGTAACTCTTCCGCCTGCGGAAGGTGAGGATTTGGGCAAGATACAATCTATCGGGGCGCGTTTTGCCTATGGCGAGGTGACACTGGAGTACGCCAGGCAGATGACCTGCCGAACCTGTGCGAGTGCGGGCGGCGGCTGTCAGTTCCTTGGAACAGCGGCAACATCTCAGGTTGTCGCCGAAGCTCTGGGCATAAGCCTGCCGCACTCTGCGCTTGCGCCGTCCGGCCAAGCAATCTGGCTGGACATAGCGCGTCGTTCAGCCAAAGCATTGGTACGGCTGTATGAACGCGGCTTGACTATGAAAGATGTCTTAACTGATGCAGCGGTGCGTAACGCGATGGTTGTTTATGCGGCTTTCGGTGGTTCGACGAATCTGCTGTTACACATTCCTGCGATTGCATACGCAGGAGGATTGAAACGTCCGGGGCTCGAGGACTGGAAGAAGGTTACTCGAGAGGTGCCGCGGCTTGTTGACGTTCTGCCCAATGGGCCGGTAGGACATCCAACTGTGCGCGTCTTTCTGGCCGGCGGCGTACCCGAAGTGATGCTGCAATTGCGGCGTCTGGCTCTCTTAGACCTGGATTGCCGGACAGTGTCTTGTGAACCTTTGGGAAAACTCCTCGACTGGTGGGAAGAATCGGAACGCCGAAAGCGGCTGCGGGAGCTGCTTTATCAAAAAGACGGTATCGACCCGGATGAGGTGATAATGAGTCCTAAGAGAGCTCGTGAGCTCGGCCTGGCCGGCACCATAACACTGCCGCAGGGTAACCTTGCCCCGGAAGGTTCGGTCATTAAGAGTACTGCTATTGATACAACGCTGTTGGACGCTAATGGTTTGTATCACAAGATTGGCCCTGCTCGTGTGTTCATCTCAGAGCGCAGCGCTATCCAGGCCATAAAGGCAGGTGCCATTGAACCCGTTAGAAATTTGAGAACTCTGAATAACCAAGAAAAAGGCAATATTTCTCCGCAAGGAGTCCCTAGGACTAACGGGGTGAAGCCCGGCGATGTCATTGTGCTTATCTGTGCGGGCCCAATGGGAAGCGGTATGGAGGAAATACTGGAAGTGACAGGTGCGCTGAAGCATCTTTCCTGGGGAAAGGATGTTGCGGTCATTACCGATGGGCGGTTCAGCGGCGTTAGTACGGGCGCTTGTATCGGACACATAGCACCGGAAGCATTGGCAGGTGGGCCGATTGGAAAGGTCCTGGATGGAGACATCATTCAAATTTTCATTGATTGTAATAATATGGAAGGAAGCGTTGATTTGATTGGGGGCGCCGACTCACCGCCGGGTCGGAGAAGCGTGGAGCTCGGCTCACAAATATTGGCCGAACGCCCATTGCGGTCTGACCTGACTCCTCATCCAGGTCTTCCGGATGACACACGCTTGTGGGCCGCTATGCAGGAGATTGGCGGAGGCACCCGGGGCGGCTGCGTGTTTGACGTCGATGCAATCATCGAAACATTAAAAGCCGGCAAGGAAGCATTGTCGAAGTGATACAAGATTATTATACTGTGATGTTCCTTTTTTGATAAGGATAGGACTATGGGACAAAACAAGAGGAAGCTTTCGGGAGTTTTCGCTCCGGTGGTAACGCCGTTTCGTTCCGATGAGCTTGCGCTCGATGACTTGAGGTTCAACTTACGAAAACTCAGCAAGACCGACCTTACCGGTTATTTCGCGCTCGGCTCGAATGGGGAGTTCAGGAGCCTGACCGACAAGGAGCAGATTCAGGTTCTCGAGGTTTTCAGCCAAGAGAAGGGCGAGAAAGTAATTATGGCCGGGACCGCCTGCGAATCCACAAGGCAGACAATCGAAAAGTCAAAATTGGCGTCTGAGATGGGCTTTGACTACGTGAGCATTCTCACTCCGAGCTATTTCGCCAAACGAATCGACGGTGCCACCTTACAAGGTTATTACAAACGAGTTGCTGATTCGGTTGATATACCTGTATTACTCTACAACGCTCCGGGTTTTGCAGGCGGAGTAGAGATACCGCCGCAGACTGTTCTCGAGCTCTCGCGGCATCCCAACATTGTGGGTATGAAAGATTCCTCTCCGACGGGTCCGGCCAAATTCCTTACTTGTCTTGAGCCGGCGGCGGATTTTCATGTTCTTGCCGGTTCTGCCAATTTCTTCTATCCGGCTCTCCATTTGGGAGCTGCCGGCGGTGTGCTGTCTCTTGCTAATGCTCTGCCTTGTCCATGCTGTGACCTATATCGATTGTTTAAACAGGGCAGATACGATGATGCCAAAGAGCTTCACTTCAGGCTTGCCCGGCTCAATCAAGCTATTTCAGGGGCTTGGGGTGTAGCAGGCGTCAAGGCCGCTATGGACATAATCGGATTCAAAGCAGGTCAGCCCCGGCATCCACTTCAAGGTCTTACAGATGAAGCCAGGGAACGAGTCAGGCAGACAATTATTAATGAAGGCTTTCTATCTACCTAAATACGATAGGCCCCCGTGCTTTCTTGCCCCCGATTGCGACTGTCGGGGGCCAGCGAAAGCAAGAACGGGACCGGTTCAAATATAATTGAGGTGTTCTCAAGCAGATCCTGATGACTCAAACTGAAAGTCAAAAAACTACCGAAAGCAGCACGATATTGGGGGTTGATATCGGAACGACCAGTATGAAGATGGGCGTATTTCAGATTGTCGATGATGCGCTGAGTCTGGTTAGACAATTCACGCAGGAGTACGAGGTGAATATTTATAACGATGGTTTGTTTGGTGATATTGAACAGGACAAATGGAAGATGGCCTTCACCGCCGGATGCAAAAAAATGGAGGACCTAATCGGCGATGTCGATGTAGTTTCCCTTTCCGGGACCACACCCGGGCTGACGGCCATGGATAAAGATGGCGAGGCGCTTTACCCGGCTATTTTAATGCTTGACCAGCGTTCCCGCAAGCAGGCCAAATTCATAATAGAAACCGTTGGAATGGAGCATCTTCTAAAGACTACGGCAAATATGCCGGTCGCGGGCGGATGTTCGCTGGCAAGCATTCTTTGGCTCAAAGATAATTGTCCAGAAATCTTTGACAAAACTTACAAGTTTGGCCATTCCAATACGTACATTGCTCGTTGGCTGACAGGCAGCTTTGCCATTGACCCCTCGTCAGCATCTCTGACAGCTCTGTATAATACTGTTCGCAACGACTTCACCTGGAATGAGGATATTGCCTTGACTTTTGGCCTCTCACTTAGCCGATTGCCGCAAATAATCCCGGCGTATGAAAGTGTCGGAAGGATTCACAGAACGCTCGCGCAAAAGCTGGGCTTTAGGAAGGAGCCTCCTGTACTGGTCGGCGGTAATGATGCGGTGCTGGCGGCTTATTCGATGGGAATCAGCGAGCCTGGGGACATCATTAATGTAAACGGCACCTGTGAAATCACTCTCGTATGCCTTGATAAATGTCAGGCCTCTGCTAATTACAACATCCGGGCTCATGTGCTTCCAAATCGTTGGCTCACATTGCATGTTATGAACGCCGGAGGCAAGGCGCTGGACTGGTACAAAAGCCTGTTCTGCAGCGAATTGAGCTCTGAGGAGTTTTACAACAGTTTCCTTCCCCAGGTGATTGAGACCTGGCTCAATCGGCAAAGCGATGTTACTTATGTGCCTTATCTTATGGGTTCGCGTTACAGCCAGGAACCGCTTAAAGCTCAATTGTTGGGATTGACCCAGCAAACGACCCGCGAGGAGATACTGGCTGGGATTGTCAGAGGACTATGCGAATATCAGAAAGCACATTTAGAAGAGATTGGTAAGAACGTAACCCTTCAAAATGTAATTCACGTAACGGGGGGTGCGACAAATCCCGCTTTGATGCGGGCAAAATCAAAGTGGATGAGGGACTGCGAATATGTCCATAACGAGCAGTCATCTATGAAGGGGGCTGCCATGCTTGGTCAAAAATATTTATAAAGTTATTTCATTATATTCTTGTTTGAGGCCAAGACAGTTTTATGTTTAGTCTGCACCCGCTAATAATCCTTGTTGTCGGCATACTGACCGTCATACTTATGATTACGCTGTTGAGGATGAATGCTTTTATTGCATTGATTACCTCAGCCATGGTTGTTAGTCTGCTTAGCCCCGGGGATTTGGCCGAGAAGATGAGTCGAGTAGCAACTGCATTTGGAAGCACGGCCGGCAGCATCGGTATTGTCATCGCTCTGGCCGTGGTCATCGGCAAGTGTATGATGGACAGCGGTGCAGCGGACCGCATCGTCAGAGGTTTCCTGTCACTGCTTGGGGAGAACCGCAGCTCTACAGCGCTTATGGCCAGCGGTTTTGTGCTTTCGATTCCGGTATTCTTTGATACGGTTTTCTATCTTCTCGTGCCGTTGGCAAGGTCCATGCACCGGCGGACGAAGAAGCATTACCTCAAATACGCGATGGCCATTGCAGCCGGCGGAGTGGCTACCCACTCTCTTGTCCCGCCGACTCCCGGACCGCTCGTCACGGCAGAAAACCTTGGCATTGATATCGGCGTTATGATTATGGTTGGTACGCTGGTGTCGCTTCCTGCTGCGGTCGTCGGAATGTTCTTCTGTGGGTATGCAGACCGGCGAATGAATATACAAATGAGACCGCTTGACGGCGAGATGTCTGAGCCGGAGCCGCTTGAAGACCATCAGTTGCCGGGACTGCTGATGTCACTTGTGCCGATTATTCTACCCGTGCTGCTGGTCTCGACCGATACGATTGTCCGCGCGATGGCCGAGGGCGCTTCCAAGGGCTCGGGCATAAGCCGGGTAGCCGGTATAACCGCCGTATTGGGCAATGTGAATTTGGCGATGCTTATGTCGGCTGCAATTGCCATGTGGATGCTCAAGAGCAAACGTGCTCTAACGAATGCGCAATTAGCGAAAGTTGTCGAAGTGTCATTGATGAGCGGCGGTGTGATTATCCTGATAACGGCTGGAGGCGGCGCCTTTGGCGCAATGCTAAAAGCCGCCCAGATTGGCCCGGCGATCGAAAACTTATTCAAGGGTGATAGCCCGCACGAGGCGGGACCGGCAAGTGGTATGATGCTGCTGGTGCTGGGTGCTTTTATCGCTTCGCTGATGAAAATAGCGCAAGGCTCAACCACTGTTGCAATGATAACCTCATCAGCGATGATTGCCGCAATGGTCACTTCGACAAAGACGTTGGGTTATCACCCTGTGTATCTGGCTACCGCCATTGGAGGCGGCGCCATGATAGGTTCGTGGATGAACGACAGCGGATTCTGGATATTCGTAAAAATGACCGGGCTGACCGAAGCTGAAGGACTCAAATCCTGGACGCCATTGCTGGCAATAGTCGGTTTCGCAGCGGTCGTCGTCTCGTACCTGTTAGCTCTGGTTTTGCCGATGGCATAAGGGCTTATGCTTGATACTCGATACTCGATTCTCGACGAGCATCCAGTATCGAGTATCGATATACCCTAAATAAGTCCGATAACAGCTTCAGGGATTGTTCCGCCTGAGGCGGATTAAGTGTTGGCACTTACCCTCTACCCTCGGAAACAACAGCTTAGACCTGGATATCCGAAAAAAATTTTTTATGAACACAATATACCCCTTGGGGGTATGATAGAGTTGTACAGCGCCAATTAGACGTGAGCCTAAGCTCAATTGGTGCTGGACAAAAGGGATAATAGATGAAGACAAATCCGAGTCATAAGGATAATCTGGTTGCGTTAAGGCGAATTGAAGGGCAGGTTCGCGGTGTTCAAAGGATGATAGAGGCTCGAAAATACTGTATCGACATTTTAAACCAGATATACGCTATCAAGGGTGCTCTTGGTCGTGTAGAGGAAAATATTTTGGAAAAGCATTTTCAGCACTGCGTGACTGAAGCTGTAAAAGGGACATCTGAAAAGGAAAAACAGCAAAAGCTGGATGAGATTCTGACACTTATACATCAGACGTGCAGGGCATAAAATATAGTCATAGAAGCAAATTGGATTTGTCGTCCTTCGACTCTGCTCAGGACGATATTGAGCGTGGTCGAATGTATCGTTTTTTTGTGGGTTTATGTGTAGTAAAATGCAGATGATATGGAATAGTCTTAGGGGGCGAATATGAACAAACGAGCTGTTTTAGCTTTGGGGGCAATCGTACTTGTTTTTATTCAGTGTGCAGAAGCTTCGCAGCAGCCAGGCGATTCAAATGATTTGCAAACACTTCCAGATTATCTTCGTTATGCCTCCCTCAATAATGCAGAGCTTAGAGCAAAGTTTGAGGAATGGAAGGCGGCTTTAGAACAAGTGCCACAGGCAAGGGCCCTGGACGACCCGAAATTTACATTTATGAAGGAAGTTCAGACACCAAGCGGGCCAAAAGAAGAAAGGTTCAGCATAATGCAGGAATTCCCGTGGTTCGGCAAAATTGAGGCAAGAACAGATACCGCATCAGCAAACACAAATGCTGCAAGAAAACAATACGAAGCGGCAAAGCTAAAACTCTTTTGGCAAATCAAAGACGCATTTGGCGAATATGTATATCTTGCTGAGGCAATAAAGATAGCAAAGCAAAATCTGGAGTTATTGGAACATTTTGAAGAGGTTGCTCGAATTAAATACGCCACGGCTGCTGCAGCTCATCCGGATATAATCCGCGCACAAGTAGAAATGGCAATACTCGAGGATGTCTTAAAAAGTCTGGAAAAACTTAAAGAGCCGATAGTCGCAAGGTTGAATGCGATGCTAAATCGGCCAACAACCGCAGAATTGCCCTGGCCTAAAAAGCAAGAGTTAAAGCCCGCTCGTTTGGACAGGAGTCAATTGATAAAGATGTTAAAAGATAAAAATCCAGAGCTTGCTGGCCTGAACTGGGAAATTGAGGCAGCAAAAAGTATGGTTGAGTTAGCCAAAAAGAAATTCTATCCAGATATTGGAGTAGGAGTGGAATGGATGCACGATGGCGGGATGATGTCAGCAGGCGGTAGTGGTAATGGCAAGGACCCGATTTTTTTAATGTTCTCAATGAATCTGCCGTTATGGCGAGACAGCTATAAGGCCGCAGAGCAGCATGCAAAAGCCAACGTCAGGAAAATTCAGGGGCAAAGAGAGGATATCGAAAACAAAATATTATCAAGTGTATTTGAGGTGCTGTACGATATTGAAGATAGCCAAAGAAAGACGCATCTTTATGGGGATGTTTTGGTTTCAAAGGCAGAGGAGCTTGTTCAGGCGTCTGAAACCGCCTACCAAGCAGGTACGATAGATTTCCTCTCGCTGATAGATGCTCAACGCATGCTGCTTAAATACGAGCTGGACTACGAAAGAGCCGTTACCAATAATCAGCAGAAACTGGCTGAGCTGGAAATGCTTGTTGGGACGGAACTGCCGTCAATGGCTGAGCCATCAATAGCTGAGCCATCAATTAACAAGGAAACTGTGGAAAAGTGATTCAATTCTTCATTGGATTTGCCCCTGCTTGTTGCTGGCAGGGGCTGTACTTAATTGAACATATACCCTATGGGAGTAGTATGATTAACATATTTCAAGTTATAGGTGGCTGATATGAAAATGACACAAGCCAAATCGTTATTGGTTAGTCGAAGGCTCAAAACCATTGTTTTGGTGGTTGTAACATTTATCGCGGGTTATTTATCGAACTCGCTTTTGCAGGGACCCCGCAAGGCGGGAACCCAGCAATCCCCCCCCGGCCCAGAGCTTGAGCATCCCGGCGAACAGACTGCTGCGAAAGCGCCGACGGTGTGGACATGCTCGATGCATCCACAGATTCGTCAGCCCAAACCCGGTAAGTGCCCGATTTGTTTTATGGATTTAATACCGATAGCTACTGAGGATGGTGGGGTTGGTGAAAGGCAAATCACCTTCTCGCAAGAGGCCGTCAAGCTTATGGAGATTCAAACCTCACCGGTGGAGCGTAAATTTGTAGAGGCCGAAATCCGCATGGTTGGCAAGGTTGATTATGATGAGACCCGCGTAAAAAATATCACCGCCTGGGTGCCCGGCAGAATCGACCGGCTTTATGTGGATTTTACCGGTATCACGGTTAATAAGGGCGACCATATGGTCGATCTTTACAGTCCTGAGCTAATCAGCGCACAGGCTGAACTGCTTGCGGCCCTAAAAGCTGTCGGCAGTATCAAAGACAGTACTTCTGAGCTTATGAAAAGAACCACCCTGGCCACACTTGAGGCAGCCAGAGATAAACTTCGACTGCTTGGCCTTGCACCTGCTCAAATTGATAAAATCGAAAGCTCCGGTGGGCCGGTTACTCACATAACGATTTATTCACCTATGGGGGGGATAGTCATCCATAAAAACGCCACGGAAGGTATGTACGTCAACACCGGCACACCTATTTACACTCTCGCAGACCTTTCGCGTTTGTGGGTTAAGCTGGATGCTTACGAATCTGATTTGCCCTGGATTCGGTACGGCCAGGAAGCTGAATTTATGACTGAGGCTTACTCAGGAGAAATTTTCAAAGGCAGAATAAGCTTTATCGATCCAGTTCTTAACGACAAGACGCGTACCGTGAAAGTGCGTGTCATCGTCGATAATCCAGATGGAAAACTCAAGCCTGAGATGTTTGTCAGAGCAGTGGTGCGGTCAAAAATTGCTCAAGGCGGCAAAGTTATGGAGCCTGAGTTAGCGGGCAAATGGATTTGTCCGATGCATCCATCTGTTGTCAAAGACCAGCCGGGCACATGCGATATCTGCGGAATGGATTTGGTCAGCCTTGAGCGGACCGAGTCACTATACACCGCAGCCGGTGAGCCTAATGAGCCGCCTCTGGTTATACCAGCCACTGCGCCTTTGATAACAGGCAAACGAGCGGTTGTGTATGTCCAGATACCGGATGCAAATAAGCCGACGTTCGAAGGCAGAGAGGTAGTTCTTGGACCAAGGGCGGCAGATTACTATTTGGTTAGAGAGGGACTTGCCGAAGGAGAGATTGTCGTTACTAATGGTAACTTTAAGATTGATTCATCTCTTCAGATACAGGCCAAACCGAGTATGATGAGTGCTGAGAGAGGTCAGACGCCAATGGAACATCGGCATGCGATAGTCGAACAAAAGTACGAGGTTTTTGAAGTGTCTGATGAGTTCCGCAGGCAAATTTGGGGGATTGTTGAAAAGTACCTATCACTGCAGGATGCCCTGGCTTCTGATGACAAGGACGGTGCCGCACGGGCTTCAGGCCGGACGCTGGAGGTGCTTTCTGCGGTTGATATGAGTTTGGTCAGTGACAAGGCTCATAACGTCTGGATGGACAATAGCGTGAAGATAAAGGCGGCACTGGATAAGATAAAAGAAGCTGAGGGAATTGAGCCGATGCGTGTTGGATTTGAGGGGCTTTCCAATAAGCTTATAATTGTGTTAAAGCAATTTGGAATTTACCAGGACAAGACCCTTTACAAGTTTAATTGCCCGATGGCCTTCGATAACAAGGGGGCGGATTGGCTGCAGATGGACAAGGATACACGCAATCCTTATTTTGGCGCCTCTATGCTCAAATGTGGCCAGGTTATTGAAGTAATCGGCAAAGAGCCGAAATGAAACGGAAAATTTGAGAAGCTTTTTTAAGGTGACGAAAAAATGAAGGCAAAAAGGAAACATTTGGTAAAAGCATGGTTGGTTGTGTGTGTCTTACTGCTTGGAATGAGTGCGCTGCAGGGGTGTGAAACATCGCAGCTGAGTGGTTCCGGGGCATTTACTGAAGCGAAGCTGGAAATTGATGAGCAAAGACATAAGGCTATGATAATGAGTGAGCCGGAAACGGAGCTGGCTCGGCCGGCAGAGCAAACAACTTGCCCAATAATGGGAATGGCTATCGACAAGAACGTTTATACGGAATACAAAGGCAAGATGGTTTATTTTTGCTGCCTAGGTTGCATCGACAAATTTCGAAGTAATCCTGAAAAATATCTGAGCAAGTTGCCTCAGTTTAATAATTAATAATCACAGCAAATTTTGAAAGGTAAAGAAAATGAACGTCAAAAGTAAACATCTAATAACGCTTCTTATTGTAAGTATGCTTATGTTGACAATGATTTCTCTGGCTGGCTGTAAAAATAAATCAGAAACGACCAAACCAACAGCAAAACCAGAGACCAAACAAGTTGTTGCAGCCGTTTCTAAGGAAATCGAACAAACGACATGTCCGGTCATGGGCGGCGCCATCGACAAGAACATTTTCACCGAGTACGAAGGCAAGAAGGTGTATTTCTGCTGCCCCGGCTGCAAGGAACAGTTTGAAAAAGAGCCGGAGAAGTACATTGCCAGGCTGCCCCAATTCCAGAAGTAGTCAGCTTAGTGGTCCGCAAAACGGCAAATAAATAAAAAAACAACAGAAGGCGAACTGCAGTTATGAATGAAAGCAAGTATGAGCAGATTCCAGAGCAGAAATCTTTTGTCGGCAGAATATTGGGGTTCTGTATTTACAACAAACTCGTAGTCGGGCTGATAACGCTTTTTATCATACTTTGGGGTTTCTATGTTGCTCCGTTCGACTGGGAATTTGAAAGTTTCCCCCGCAACCCCGTTGCCGTTGATGCCATTCCTGATATAGGCGAGAATCAGCAGATCGTTTTTACCGACTGGCCGGGCAGGAGTCCACAGGACGTCGAGTATCAAATCACTTACCCGCTCACTACCGCCCTTCTCGGCATCCCCGACGTCAAGACTATCCGCAGCAATTCGATGTTCGGCTTTTCGTCCATATACATCATCTTCAAGGAGTTCTCGGCCTTCGAGAAGCTATTTGAGGGCAAGAATTTTTACTGGACGCGAAGCAGAGTGCTGGAAAAGCTAAGTAGTCTGCCTGCCGGGACATTGCCAGCGGGTGTACAGCCCATGTTAGGGCCTGATGCGACGGCGCTCGGCCAGATATTCTGGTACACATTAGAGGGAAGGGACAAGGACGGAAAGCCAACAGGCGGGTGGGACCTTGAGGAGCTGCGGACGATAGAGGACTGGCAGGTTCGGCTGAAGCTGCGCTCGGCGATTGGTGCCAGTGAGGTCGCTTCAATTGGCGGTTTTGTCCGCCAGTATCAGATTGACGTTGACCCGGATGCGATGCGGGCCTACAACGTTGGACTGGACGGGATATTTATGGCGGTAAAGATGTCCAACATTGACGTCGGGGCACAGACGATAGAGCTTAATCGCGTTGAGTACCTGATTCGTGGTATCGGGTTTATAAAGGATGTTGGGGACATTGAGAACAGCGTCATCAAGGTGACCGACAACGTGCCGGTGCAGATAAAGCATGTGGGGAAGGTAACGATGGGGCCGCAGGTGCGGCTTGGTGCTTTGGACACGGCAGGGGCAGAGGCGGTAGGCGGGGTGGTTGTGGCGCGATACAGGTCGAATCCCCTGGAGGTAATCAAGAATGTCAAAAAGAAAATCGAAGAAATTTCGCCCGGGCTGCCCAGCAAGACGTTAGCCGACGGGACGGTGTCTAAAGTTACGATTGTGCCGTTTTACGACAGAACGGGTCTGATTTACGAGACGTTAGGGACGCTGAACGACGCACTGTATCAGGAAATTTTAGTCACCGTAATTGTAATTGTGATTATGGTGTGGCACCTTCGCAGCAGCATAATGATAAGCTCGGTGATGCCGTTGGCGGTGCTGGGCTGCTTTATCGCGATGAAGACGTTCCGCGTGGACGCCAACATTGTGTCGCTGTCGGGTATTGCGATAGCCATTGGCACCATTGTGGATATGGGCATTGTCATCTGTGAAAACATTTTGAAGCACCTTGATGAGGACCCCCCTGATATGCCCCGTGCGGAGGTTATTCACCGCGCTGCGGCGGAGGTGGGTAGCGCCGTTGTTTCGGCGGTGGCGTCAACGATAATCAGCTTCCTTCCAGTCTTTGCAATGTCAGGGCCGGAGGGGAAACTGTTCAAGCCGTTGGCCTTTACCAAAACATTTGCCCTTTTTGCATCAATTGTGGTTGCACTGACGATAATTCCGCCTGCCGCGCATATTTTCTTCTTTCCGCCGAAGGTGCAGGCAAGGTATGCGAGGCGTATTTTGTACGGGATTGTTGCAGCCGCGGGGTTTGCCATCGGATTTGCATTCGGCTGGCTGGTAGGTATTACAATAATTGCGTTTGCGGCCTATTTTCTTTTCAAGGACTCGATTCCGTCGGGCATGCAAAAGGCGGCGCCATTTGCTGTGAATATCATTGCGTTAGTGCTTGTGAGCGTGTTACTGACGGCTGACTGGGAGCCGTTGGGGCCGCAGAAAGGGCTGGTTAGAAATCTTATCTTTGTTGGCGGCCTTATCGGCGGAATGATGGCACTCGTGCTGTTGTTTCAGCATTATTATGAGCGGATATTAGGATGGTGTCTTGGGCATAAGGCGGCGTTTTTGTCGATGCCGGGGGCATTATTGATATTAGGTGTGGTGATTTGGCTTGGCTTTGGCAGGATTTTTAGTTTTGTGCCGCATGCGCTGCGGGCTAATCGAGTATGGTCTGCGGCGATACACACATTCCCAGGGCTGGGCAGAGAGTTTATGCCACCATTGGATGAGGGTTCGTTTTTGTATATGCCGACAACGATGGCGCACGCTTCAATTGGAGAGGCGCTGGATATTCTACAGAAACAGGATGTGGCGATAAGCAATATCCCTGAGGTGGAGACAGTGGTGGGGAAAATCGGTAGAGTTGATTCGGCTCTGGACCCTGCACCGGTGGGGATGATCGAGACGGTGATAAATTATAAAGATGAATATATTACCGACAAGGCCGGCAGGAGGGTAAATTTTCGATATGACAATGGTAGTGGCCAGTTCGTGCGGGACCCGAACGGGGAGCTGATTGCGGATACTTCGGGCAGACCATATCGGCAGTGGAGGGGACATATCAAATCGCCGGGGGACATCTGGAAGGAAATAGTAACGGCGGCTCAAGTGCCCGGGACGACAAGCGCGCCGAAATTGCAGCCGATAGCTGCTCGGTTAGTCATGCTGCAAACGGGGATGCGAGCGGCAATGGGGGTGAAAATCAAGGGGCCGGATTTGGTAACGGTTGAGAAGGTCGGCTTCGAGATCGAAAAGATACTCAAGGAATCACCGGGGATTGAGCCGGCTACGGTGATTGCTGACAGGATTATCGGGAAACCCTATCTGGAGATTGTGCCGGACAGACAATCCCTTGCACGATACGGGGTGCCGATTGAGCAGTTCCAGCGTGTTGTGGAAGTTGCTATAGGAGGGATCGATATAACCACGACCGTTGAGGGGCGATACAGATTTCCAGTTCGGGTGCGATACCAGCGGGAGGTGCGTGACAATATCGAGGCGCTTGGCAAGGTGCTTGTAGCGGGGGCCGAGGGTGAGCAGATACCGATTATTCAACTTGCGGAGATTCGGTACGTGCGCGGGCCGGAGGTGATAAAAAGCGAGGATACGTCGTTAGTAGGGTACGTGCTATTCGACAAAAAACCAGGCTTTGCAGAGGTGGAGGTTGTCGAGGCGGCTGACCGTTTAATCCGCCAAAAGGAGGCCGGTGGCGAATTTTTGCGGCCTGCGGGCGTTGAGATTACGTTTGCCGGTACGTATGAGAATCAGTTGCATGCGTCCAGGACTCTGATGGTCTTAGTACCCATTTCGCTATTTACCATATTTTTGATTCTGTATTTTCAGTTCAGGGCGGTTTCGCTAACACTGATGGTTTTTGTCGGTGTGTTGGTGTCGTGGTCAGGGGCGTTTTTGCTGATTTGGCTTTATGCGCAGCCGTGGTTTCTTGATTTTAGCGTATTCGGCGTCAACATGCGCCAGCTTTTCCAGGTGCATCCGGTAAACTTGAGCGTGGCGGTGTGGGTCGGGTTTTTGGCACTATTTGGGATTTCCGATGATGACGGCGTCGTGATGGGGACATATTTGCAGCAGTCGTTTAGCAGGCTAAAGCCAAAGACGATTAAGGAGATACGCGAGGCTACGCTTGCGGCGGGCAAACGGAGAGTGCGGGCGTGTCTGATGACGACGGCAACGACGATTCTGGCGCTGATACCGGTTTTTACTTCGACCGGACGCGGTTCGGACATTATGGTGCCGATGGCAATTCCTTCCTTTGGTGGTATGACAATTGAGATACTCACTATGCTTATAGTACCTGTTTTATACAGTTCTATTAAAGAGCATAAGCATCGACCTTCTGTACAATAATAATCATTCCGGCATAAAGCTATTTTCAAGGTGGCAAGAGCTTAATTTCCTTTAGTTAGCCTTCTCAAGCATACATTCAATTTGGAAAATACATCTCAAAATATTAGATTTTTTTTTGGGCCGGAATAGGTTATACAACTGTTTGTATGGACTCTGTTGATGTACCGATAACTTATGAGTTCCAGTCATGGATTTCTGTTCCCAAGAAGACTTAATAGTATCTATCAATTCACTTGTGAAAGATTACTTGGGGCGTGTCCTTGTATTCCTTGGCAAAATGCGTAACTCTACGTTATTAAGGGACTTAGTGGCTTTTAGTTTACAATGCTCAAGTTTTTCGTTTACAGATACCTATAGATTCCAGCACCTATTAGTCGGACAAACTCCCAGCTACGATGTTTAATGTAGGCAATATGGGGGATTTATCAAACTTTATCCTTGACCTCTAACGTGAAGAATTGATATAATAGTAGGATGTTTTCTGACGCACTTCCTTGTTGGGTGTGATGTGGTATTGGAAGTTAGTTATTTTTTAAAATTGCAGATTTTTTTCTGGCCTTCGATGGAGGAGTATGTTAGGTTTTTTGCCGCGGTTCTTATCAAGAATCGATTCTTAATTTAAATCTAACAGGCACGTTTAAGGAGATGAATTATGAATGACGCGACAAGAACGATGTGTATTGCTCTCGCTTTTGCTTTTCTTTGCTTAGCATGCGTGGGTTGCGTTGCGAATACTGCTCAACAACCTGCCCGACCCACATCTGCTAAGACCGAAGCCGAGCTAAGACGGGAGGAGAAAGCCAGGGCTGCAGAAGAGATGAAAACCGGGCGGGAAGCTGCCGCTAAAGCCGGACGAGAGGCTGCCGCTAAAACTAAAGCCAGACGCGACGAGCAAGCCAGGGCTGCCGAAGAGCTGAAGGCCAGGCGTGAAGCTGCCGCTAAAGCCGGACGGGAAGCTGCTGCTAAAGCTAAACGAGAAACTGCCGCTAAAGCTAAAGCCGAACGCGAGGGGAAAGCCAGACTCGCAAAGTTAGATGTCGAGGTTGAGAAAAAGGCCCAGGCTGAAATCGACCAGGCAGAACATGAAAAGAGTGCCAGGCTCGCCGAGTTAGATGCCAAAATCAAAAAACAAGAAGAAGAGCTTAATGCCGAGCGGGCAAACATTAAACGCAAGTTTGATAGGGACAAGGCTGAGCTGGCGGCCGAGTATGAGCGGACTAAAGCGGAAGCCAAGAAAGACAAGGCAAAGCTGGACGCTGAGTACAAGCAGTATGAACAAGCGGTTGCCCGGCTCGAATCAGAGAACAAAACGGCATTGGCAAAGCTCAAGGAAAAGGCCGATATTCAAACAGCGCAAATCAACCAGGCAAAAAAGGATAATGAAGCCGAGCTTGCGAAGTTAGATGCCAGGCTCAAAAAACAAGACGAAGAGATTAAGACTGAGCGGGCGAACCTCGAGCGCAAGTTTGACCAGGACAAAGCCAATTTGGCGACCGAGTACAAGCAGGCTAAAGCAGAAGCAAAGAAAGACAAGGTAAAGCTGGATGTCGAATCCAAGCGGTATGAGCAAAGGCTTGCTCGGCTCGAAGCAGAATACAAGAGGGCGCGCGCACAGTTCGATGAAAAGGCTGAACTTCAAACCACGCAAATCAACCAGACAAAACGCGAGAATAGTGCCGAGCTCGCGAAGTTAGATACCAAAGCCAAAGAACAAGCCAAAGAGATTAAGGCTGAGGAGACAAACCTCGAGCGGAAGCTCAGCCAGGACAAGAAGGAGCAAGAGAAAAATTTCGGTTTAGCAAAGCTGGCTGCTGATTATATGGAGAAGGTTTCCAGGCTCGAAGCAGAGTATATGGAAGCGGTTTCAAAGCTCGAAGAGAAAGCGACCGCCGATTACGCCGCGCAGAAAGAACAAATCCAGGATGATTACGAGGTGAAGGTGGCAAAAGTAAATGTTCGGCTAAGACTGCGAAGAGAGGCACCACTGGTTGCGGAGCTGAAACTGCCCGAAGATACTGCCCCGAGTTTGACCGTAAGAGCACTGCGCATCAGCGGCAACAGCCTGATATCAACTGCAGAGCTTTTGGAGGATATGCCTTCGATTTATAATGCTTCGGCCAAACCACTGCGTGAGGCCGAGAGCAATGAGCTTTTTGACCTTAGAATCATACATGATATAATTATACAGCCTGGCCAGCCTCGCGAGGTTTCCACAAGGACTATTCAGGGTTTTACCCAGTATATTCTCTCGGTTTACCAGGATAAGAATTATGCGGGTATATATGTGTATGTTCCCTCGGAAGCACTCAAAGACGGCAAGCGGCTGCAGGATGAAATTCTGCCTGTAAACATTTTGGAGGCGTCGGTCAGCGAAGTTACAACGACTTATTTCAATCCTAAAAACGAGAAAGTTGAAAAGGGCCTTCTCAGCAGCCCTGCAGTTCTTGACTGGTCGCCCGCAAAAGGCGAACAGCCGGCAAATCAGAAAGAGCTGGATGATTTTGTCAACCTGCTCAATCTAAATCCTGACAGGTATGTTTCTGCGGTCGTATCGAAAGGAGCCGAACCGAACTCCATTGCTGTGGGATACAATATCTACGAAGCGAATCCCTGGCATTGGTTCGTCCAGGTAGATAACTCCGGCACCAGAGAAAGACAATGGAATCCGAGAGTCGGCGTCATCAACACCAATCTTTTAGGCATAGACGACACATTTGCCGCAATTTATCAGGCTCCGTGGGATTCGACTCTGGACGAGAATTATGGAACGTACGGCAGTTACGATTTTCCGCTGTTAGGACCTCGGCTGCGTCTTAACCTTTACGGCGGTCACAGCGAATTTGATATAAGCCCGGAGGCCGGTCCGTTCGATTTTCTTGGTCGAGGTTCGTTCTATGGCGGAATACTGCGCTATAACCTCTTCCAGGACAACGGCTGGTTCTTCGATATTAAAAGCTCTCTTGAGCATACAAAAAGCAAGGTTACTCCATCGTTGTTCCCGAGCTTTTTGGGGACCAACGTCAGGTTCTGGCTGTGGGGAAGCGGGGTTGACCTGCATCGCTCGGACGATATATCGCAAAGCTCAATTAGATTTGACCGTTTTGCGAGCTTGGGCGGCGAATCCGGCCTGGACGCCTTCAGGCTGGCAAGAACAAATTCTGAAACCGATTTTACCATTTACACTGCTTCCGCAGCTCACACCCAGTATCTGGATCCGGATAAGGTCGGACGGCTCAGCGGCTCCTTCCGCTGGATAACATCGGACGAAAGATTGGTCCCGGCAAAAATGACCTCCTTTGGCGGAATGTACTCTGTCAGAGGCTACGATGAATACGAAGCTGTTGCCGATGGCGGCATACTTGCTTCCGCTCAATATGAGTTCGACCTTGTCAAATTTGAGGAATCCAAAAACGTCGGCGGCAGCAGGGCAAAACAAGAAGGGCAGAAAGAAACCTTCGTTAGAAGGCTTGCTCCCCTCGTCTTTTTTGACTATGGAAGAGCCAAGACAATAAAACCTGTTGGAACAGACAGGGCACATGAAGAGCTCTTCTCCGTAGGCGCCGGTGCGATTGTTGAGCTTGGAGATAATTTTAGTGGTGCTGTGTATTACGGCTATCCGCTCAATGAAACTGATACCACGCGAGAGGGTAAAGGCCAGGTGAACGTGGGCGTGATGATGAGATGGTAATAAATAGCAGTTATGTTCGACGGCGTAGTCGGTAAGGAAATATAAATCGGTTATGGATATAAACTATAAAAGGGGATTTAAAATGAGGAAAAGAATGATGGAAAAGCTAAGAAAAATTTCAACAATGTCTTATTTGAGACAAATTGTGGCCTGCTTGCTGGTGTACTGCGTGATTTTTGTTATACCGGCGCAGGTTGCCCTGGCCGACCCAAATCCGGTAGATAGTGCGCATCCGAGCGGCTGGACTGCACCGTACGGTGGCAGTGCAGGTACCGTCGGGAATACCACAACTATCACGGCTCCCAATGGAAGTGTCTTCAACTGGGACAATTTTGATATCGGCAAGCTCCACACGGTTGATTTTGTCCACAGTGTTAACGAGTCTGTACTTAACAGGGTTAATGCTATTGATGGAATGGCAACGGGTATCAATGGCCATCTCAATGCTCTCGGCAATGTTTTTGTCGTTAATCCTATGGGTATTGTCATCGGCCCTGCTGCCTTCATTCAGGCACAAAGATTCGTTGCTTCAGGCCTGAATATGACGGACGATAACTTCCGGAACTTGGTATTATTCGGCACCATCGACGAGCTGAGATTCGAAGGCTATGACGTGGGTACCTTAGGAGTAGAGTTAAAGGCAGGTGGCCAAATCTATGCCGATACCGTCGGCCTTATCGGCAAAACTGTTGCTAACGCCGGCATTATCACGAGTGATACAGTTGTGCTGGCTGCCGGGGAGAGGGTGTATCTTACCACAACTGAGATTGGTGGAAAAATTTTCGTTGAAGTTGCCGATTTAGTTACACCTGTTCCGGCCGAACACACCGTTAGTAACACCGGTACAATCAATGCACCAGGCGGAGACGTGCTTCTCGCTGCCGGCGATATCTATTCGGCGGCTATCACAGGCGTCGGAAAATTAGCAGCCGTCGCAAATAGGAATATCGCTCTCGGTGGAGATTTTGAAGTAGGCGAGATAACGCTGACAGCCGATGCGGACGGTGTTGACGATGGTTATGTTTACGCCACAGGCACCCTTACTTCTACCACCGGTGATATAGAAATCTCAGCATCGGATGACACGTGGATACAACTGGGTGTTGATATTGATGCTGCCGAAGATCTTCTCCTGAACAACAACACTATGGTTACACCCGGCAAGACATTTAAAGCCGGCCAGGATGTAATTTTAGCAGACGGCAAGAACATGAAGGGTTATGGGGCTTTGACTATCGAAGGAGACCGCGACATCGTTCTTGGCGGCGCTGTTTGGGCATACGGAACAATGACCCTGAAAGCTGATGCAGATACTGTTGATCACGAGCCAGGCGCTGCAACCGGTGGAATAATGTTGGCAAAGAGCACACTTTCGACTATATACGGCAACATCGATATTTACGGTAACGCTATACTCCTTGATAACGATGTGACCGCTTTCTGGGACCTTATCCTGAATAATGACACGGATGCGAACCCTGGTATCAAACTCAAGGCCGGCAATAACGTAGACAGTCCGGCGCATTTGACAGCAGAGGGTAATCTGACAATCGAGGCCACTGGCGGAGCTATAACCGCCCACGAGATTAAGATGCCGGCAGCTCCTGCTCCCAGCGCAACTTTGACGCTGACTCAGTATGATAAGCTGGATATGGAGCAGAACGTCACCGTCATCAACAGAACTAATACGCACCTTGATGCAACCAGCTTTGCTGATTCGGTTACTTCCATAGCAGCGGCTAAATGGTTAGATATAAAAGCATGGGCTTATGAAGACATCATTCTTAGTGATGTTAGCGGAAACATAACAACTCAGTCGCTCACAGCCGGAATTCGTGATGTTAAGATAACCGCTGAGGCGGGAAAGGTGTACGCAGAGGGGACCATCAATGCGGGTCGAGACGTCGAGATTACTGCGACAGATGAGGGGTCGGCTGCGATAGAGCTGAATGAGAATGTCAATGCTGGACAGGATATTCTGCTCAACAATAATACCTGGGCTGCTAATGGCGTAGAGATTGATGCCGGTCGGGACGTAAAGGTCGGCTGGGACGAGACTCATGAAAGGTATGACCCCAAGACCCTGACCGGCGAGGGCAGCCTAACGGTTGAAGCAGACCAACACATTACCCTCGGCGGGAATGTTGCTGCATCCGCCTTAACGCCTGGTGATTTGGTACTTTGGGCAGACAAAAATACTGATGATGAAGGCGATATGACCGCCTATGGCACCATCACTAATCCTGGTGGTGATATCGATATTTATTCATCGGACGGCACGACGGAACTGTGGGATGATGTAATATTATCCGGTGATCTTACCCTGCATAACAGCACCGTGATGAAGGCGGCTGGCAAGATACTCCGGTCGACTGATGACGACGTGATTCTGGCAGCTGATAAGACGCTGGCCAGCGATTATGATCTGACTATTCAAGCAGCCGACGACATACTATTAGGTATCACTAATGTCGTTAACCACTGGGGGGTTAATCAGCAGACTGGCTCTGGTGGCAATGTTTCAGCAAACGGAGACCTGATATTGAATGCTGGAGATGACATTTATGCACACGGCTCGCTTACATCCTCCGGTGGTAGTAATGTCGATCTTACTGCTGTTTATGACATTAGGCTTTATGGTCCTGTAACTGCTGAAGATAATATCTACATAACCGCAGTTAGTGGCGATGATAATGGTACGTTGGAAGCATTTGATTCTCTAACCGCCAATACTGGCGAGATCAATATTTTAACGGATTTCTATATGGAGCTGTTCGGTCCCGTATATGCTTATACTGATTTGACGCTGAATGCTGACACCGCTTCCTGGAACGACGGCTATATTGATGCTCACGACACGCTTACAGCAGAGACCGGGAACATTGTGGGTACAGCTGATAATAACATATGGTTTGAGGATGTTGCTACAGCTGGTGGCAATATTACCTTGGATGCAGACTCAGATGATATTCTAGCTTGGGATAATGATGATTTGTCAGTCCACGGGCTTGTTGCAGGCGGTAATATCGACCTTTCAGCCGGTGATTCAACAATTTACATATATGAATCTGCTGACCTTGGAGCTTCTGCTGATGTTGACGCTGATGGCGATATTCTGCTGCATAACAACACCGTAACAAGTGCTGGCGTGGTGCTTGATGCCGGTGATGATGTGGTTTTGGCAGGCGGTAAGACGCTGGAAGGCCTGGGTGCTTTGACTGTTCAGGCCACAGACGACATCATGTTCGGCATCACTGACGTCGCTAACCACGAGACTACTACCATCACTCCCGCAAGCGGTTCTCCCGGCGATGTTTCAGCGGACGGAACGCTGATAGTGAACGCTGGAGGTTCCGTTTATGCCTACGGCACGCTCAAAACTGATCCTCCCAGTGGTGGTAATATCGAGATTTCTTCATCTAACACAACGACATATCTGTACGGTGACAAAATCGAGGCCGACGGCAGTATTCTGCTGAATAATAACACGCAGTCCTGGGGTGATATCATCGCTGGTCAGGATGTAACATTGAACGGTACCCTCGAGCTTAAAGGTACAGGTCCCGATGCCGACCAGGAAATAACTGCTACGACCGGCAAGCTTCTTGCGAAAGACTGGGTGCACAAGACAAGCACGGGCAATCTTGATATGTTTGGCGGCTATGACGGTCCATATGGTTCTGGTGATTTTTCTGTTCGGACGAAAGGAGTGAGAGTTGAGAATGGTGAATTGGACATTGCCGGTAACGCCTATGTTAAGCTTGACGGCGACCTTTACTCTACAGGCCGCATGGAGCTAAGTTCTAATGATAACGATGTTTTAGTTATCGGTTGGTTGAATCACACCTCTGGCACTATCAAAAGTGTCAACGATGATGTCGACATAGAGGCCGTAAGTGGCGCTATATATCTTTATGGTGGTAATCCTACTGAGTACGTTACAGCGGGCGGAGATATATTACTTCGTAGCAATACCCAGATTGCTGGTAACAGAAAACTCGATGCCGGCGATGACGTAGTTTTAGCGAGCGGCAGGGTCATTGGTTACCATGGAGCCGGTCCTTTAACTATTGAAGCAGGCGACGACATAATGTTCGGCGTCGATATCGCAACCCACGAAATTAATCCCACGACAGGCACAGCCGGCGATGTTACAGCGGATGGACACCTGATACTTTCTGCTGGAGATGATATTTACGCACATGGAACACTTTCTACCGACACTGACTCCAGCGGGAATATCACAGCTACGGCTGTTGACAATATCATGCTTTACAAAACTCCCGATAGTGTACTCGCAGACGGAACGCTGAGCCTGACATCTAATACAGGTGCTGGCAGTGGCGTGCTTTATGCCGCAGGCAACCTCACCGGTAATATGTACCTTTACGGTTACGACGTTACCGTTCTCGGAAATGTTACATCTTATGGAACGTTAGATATTGACGCAGATGATGACATCGAGCTAAGAGCAAACGTTTCATCGGTCGATGAGATGACAATGGATGCCGGTAGCGACATTGCGCTCAATAGAAGTTCTGGAAACACCTCGTCTGAAAGCACAATTACATTAACTGCCGGTGATGATGTTACTATCGGTGGACCATTTGGCGATGAGGGCAATGTAACCGCTAATGGCAATATGAATATAACCGCCGGAGGTGACTCTGATGATGATGTTAAAGTCTTCGGCAAGCTTACCACGACCGACAGCGGCAATATCGATGTCCGGTCAGGCGACGGCATTACCATTCATGGCACACAGTATGTCGAGTATGAAAGTGTGGAAGCTGACGGGATACTGACCATGATCGCCAACACTTCCGGAAATGGTTTATTGGGTGGCAACTTGCACGTTGCCGGCAGCGTACAAGGCAATATGTACCTTGCCGGAACTAATGTTACTGTTGATGGTGATGTTACCTCATTTGGAACATTGGATGTCGATGCCGATAAAAATATCAAACTGAAGAAGAATGTTTCATCTGAAGATGCCATGACAATGAATGCCGGCAAGGACATCAGACTTAACCAGGATGGTGGTGAGACTGTTTCTGACAGTACGGTAACATTGATTGCCGGTCGGGATGTTAAGGTTGAGGGCAACCTTACTACGACGGGCGATAATGACGTTGGAAATACACTTGTTGAAGCAGATAGCAACATTAAGTTCGGCGGCAATGTAAATGTGGATGGCCATTTGGAAGCATACTCCGGTCTGGCTGATTACTACGGTGCCGGTTCTATTGAAGCCTATGGAGATGTTATCGCCGATAGCATGCAGCTTGAAGCTGGTGCAGGATTGCCTGACTACAGTGACAGTCATGTGCAGGTTGATGGATTGTTGCAAACAACCGTTGGCGATATGGTTGTAAGAGCACATCACGATATCCTGCTCGGCGGCAACGTAGATTCAGCCGGTAACCTCGTACTGAATGCCGACAGGCATGGTGATTATGGGTATCCCGAGCCACATATCATGGGCGGCGATGTTGATGTCGTGGGTACCGTGGATGCCGTTGGCACTATAGATATGTATGGCAATAACATTATGCTCGACGACAATGTCACATCAGGCGGTAATATGACCCTGACTGCTGATACAAGTAGTGATTTTGAAGACCCGCTCCCTGAAGGCGATGTAATAGCGATGGGCAACCTCACTTCGACCGGTGGCAGTATCGAGATTTATTCTTCGGATGATACCACGTATCTCGGCGGTGACGGGGTTCAAGCGTACGGTAATATCCTGCTGAATAACAACACGGTGTTTACCAGCTATGATGACCAGAAGGTGGATGCTCAAACCGGCATGATTACCGCTAACGGCTGGCTCTGGAAAGACACTGACGGGGGCAGCTTGTATCTGGAAGCTGCTGGCGACGTAAGCCTTGCTGATTTCGTAAAAGCTGATGCCGGTGGAGTATCAATTGTCTCAGAAACCGGCACGATATTTACGCCTGATGAGTTTGGCGATCCGACTGACACCCTTAATGTTCCGATAAGCGGCTATTCCAACGATGAAACAGGTGCTGGTGTCGATCTGCCTTATGGCCCCGGCAAGGCGGCAATCGTGATTATAAGTGAGGAAGACTTGAAGTTAGGCGAGGGTGCCGTACTTACAGCTTTTGGAACGTACGACAATTCGGGTGAAGTTGATGACCGTGCGGCTATAGATTTCCTTGATGATGGTGACCCTCTGACTGCGACTATCGGTGGGGTTCTCAGGGACGAAGGCGACCCGTTCGACGCTGCAATCTATCTGGCGAGCACGGACGGAAACGTCGATGTCAGCGGACCGGTCAGCATTACGTCTGATGGCTATCCAAATGGCGAACCCGTATTTGAACCGCAGGGAGCAATGGTTATCGATGCCTTTGACAGCGTAACCTTTGGTGCTCCGTTTGAAGTATCTCTGGCGAATGGAGATGTCGGTGACAGGTTGGAGGTTGTCTCTCGTATAACCGAATGGCTATTCCAGGCTGTTGGCCGTCTGCCCTATCCGTACAGCGGCGGGCCTTTCCCGCTTGATTACACCTATGTGCTCCGTGGTGCCGGCCTTGACAATCTCGCTATTACGGACGGAAGGGCCTGGGTCCTTGAAGACCCGACGCCTCCGGCTCCTCTTTATCAGGAAGCAGGCCAGGCAGCCGAAGAGCTAACCTTAGGAGTGGAAGGCTGTCCTGTTCTGGTTGCCGCAGCGTCCGCGGAGCTTGGAATTCCGGCAGACACTATTCAAGTGTCCCTGGCAAATTCTTTCGCCCTTAACACGAATATCCAGCCGTGCGAGAGCTGCGCAAGGCTCCTTAACGCTGCTGCTATTCTGAGTGATGAGGACGGGTCCCGGATGGCTGCGATGAATCAGGTATTTAACGAGCTGGCGCCGGCTGGTGCACCGTTCACGCCGGAAGTGGCGGCCTCGATTGTTACGGCATTCGCAGGACGCGTCAACGATGGCACACAGTATGCTACAGCCATAGAATACATTGATGCTTTCGTTCGATATATCGCTGTTCTGGACACTGAAATGGGTTCACCGGTAGGTGATGATTCTATCGCCTTTCTTATGGGAAAATACGGCACAGGCATTACAGCGAGCGAAAACAACAACATCGCCGCCTTTGTTGCAGCACGTTTGGAAAGTGGCGAAACTTTCGGCGATTGATAAGGTGAATTAGAAAAAACGGATTATTGATTGTTTTACTAAATAAGCCCGCCTATAAATAGGGCGGGCTTATTTTTTAGAGTCTATCTTGAGAGTGGTAACTAACTATCTACGGCCTTTGCGACTGGACCGGAAGTGGTCTGGCTGCTTGCACGGATTTCTTCTACACGTTGTTCGAGCTTTGTGAATGTGGCCATGTTGCCGGTTTTTCTAACTGAGGATAGCGCCTTTTCAATCAATTTCTCTGAGCTGACGTAGTTGCCCTTTGCGAGACACACTCTTGCTTTGGTCAACCAGCTCCCGGCTATAAGGTGGTTGTCAGGACCGTAAATTTTTTCTTGTGTTGCTACTGTACGGTCAATCAGCTCTTCTGCTTCATCATACCTTCCCTGCAGCGTATAAAGTCTTGCCACACTGCCAAGGACATTTGCAGTGTAAAGGTGGTCCGGCCCGTAACTGCAATTGATTAAGGTCATTGCCTTTTGATAGTAACTTTCGGCTTCTTTGAAATCACGCTTTTCAACAAGAAGGCCGGCAATATCAACCCAGAATGGGACCAATGCCTTGTCATTTTCAGTATGACTGTCGAGCATAATAATCATTGCTTCGTCCAAAGCTGAGCCGGCTTGGCCATACTTGCCCTGCTCCTGGTAGATTGCCCCTAAAGTTCTGAATGTGTAAGCCACGTAAGGATGGTTTTCATAAAGTGCTTTTTTCTGTAGCTCCAGTCCCAGCTTGCACATCTTTTCGGCATCGAGCAGCTTGTTTTGATTCTTATAAAGTGTCGCCAAATCAATCAGGCACATGGCAAGCTCGGAATCTTCCTCGCAGTTTCTTTCTGCCAGAGCTAATGCCCGCTCTGCCAGCGGCTGTGCCTTTGCGTATTCTCCATAGGCCATATATACTCTTGCCATTGTTCTCAGTGTCCTGCACGAAGGACTTTTTTTGGCCTGCTGTGGTTCTCCCCCGGCAACGCTCCCTGTAAGCAGCGCTAAACAACTAAATGCGAGCACAAGGAAACGAGTTTTGCCTTTCCCGTAAGGGATATACGCAGTATCCGGCAGAAATGCCGGACTGCGTACAAGTGCTATACAATTTGTTTCTTTCTTGTGAGTCATTTACTATGTCCCCATTGTTGCCCCGTTATTGCACAGCCGTCAGGAATAAAAACGGTTTTTTGCTAACTAAAGCATAATAATCAATCCTGGCAGCGACAAATTACGCAGACGTCTTTTTTGCAATAAAATACTCGAAGGCCTGAAGTACGTGCGTTTAATGTTCTCGGACCTTTCTTTTATCGCTCCCGCAAAAAAGAGCATCCCCCCTTCTCTAATTTCTATAATTTCAGGCGCTGGTACCTTTTCTATGATTCCAGTACAAAAAGTACTATTTTCAGGATTGGGATATACCGATAGTTATTTTAGGAGCTTAATCTTTCATCCAGGTAGGAGGTTTTATGTCGGGTCCTGACCGCGATAAACATTATAGGTCGTCTGCCTTTTGGCCGTGCCGAGGTTACGTCTCGGCAGGTTGGCCAATGTTGATTGTGCTCTTCGTGGTCTTATGCGCATACGGCAACGTAGCTGCCGGGAGCGCGCCGCCTCAGCAGTCTGCTGCTCTCGTTGCCGGCGAGACGCCCGCAGCCGAATTAGCGATTGAATCGGTCTGCGACAAGATTCTAAAAGGCGATTTCGTAAGTGCACGGGAGATTGTTCGAAAATCGGTTGCTGTTAAGAGCAAAGGTCTTGGGCAGCTTGAAACGATTATTGATGAGTATATGGCCATAGAGGCCCGGCGCAAGGCGTCCCAAAATGATGCCTATCGAAAACAAACAGGTGAGCTTGAAAAACTTCGACAGAATGGTTTTCCAAAAGACATTAATGACGTCAGTAAAGTTTTGGAGGTGGCATCGAAGGCTTTAGAGTATTCCAACGAAGAGCAAGAACAGGCTTTGCTCAATGATACTTTTGTCGGACAAACCGTCCGGCAAGCCAAACACATCGCTGCCGAATTCGAGGAAAAAGGTAGATGGCTCGATGCGTACGAAATCTGCTATAGCAAGCTGGAGAGGATGTACAAAGACGACAGGAAGTGCTCGGACCACGCAAAACAGCTTCTGGCCAAGGCCGATATTTTGGCGTTCCTTCAAGACAGCCGATGTGAGAGTTGTGAAGAGCGTTATGCGGGAATAGAAAAACAAATGTTCATTAACGCCGTGGACGTTCTGGATTCCAGTTACGTTGACATTGTTGATTATCACGGGATGACAATCAAGGCTATCAATCGCTGCAAATTGTTGGCAGAAGTGATGAGCAATTCACATCTTAAAATGAGGTATAAGTTACCGGATGCTCAATATAATGTTGTATCAGCCGGCCTGACGGCGATGCTGGATGAAGCGAACCAATCGCCGGCAGCTTTAAAAAAGGATGAATTCATACATTTTTTTGAACGAGTTTTAGCACTGAGCGAATCTCCCCTTATGGAGGGAAGGTTGCCGCCGGCGCTGCTGATTACACAGTTTGCGAAGGGAGCGTTGTCTGCACTTGACCCTTACACTGTTATTTGCTGGCCCAGTCAGGCACAGAATTTTAGAAAAGAAATAACCAATCAGTTTACAGGGATTGGCATAAGGTTCTCGAAAAAACAGGAATCTCCGAAGGTGTTAAGCGTATTACCCGATACGCCGGCATACCACTCCGGTCTTGAGGCTGGAGATGTAATAAAAGCAGTAGATGGTGTCCAGACAAGCGAGATGTCTCTTAACTGTGTCGCTCAGAGTATTGCCGGCCCAGAGGGCACAAAAGTAACTCTGACGATTAAACGTGAAGGCGAAAATAAAGACAGGGATATTACCTTACGCAGAACCAGCATAGTCGTTCCTTCAATCCGCGGCTGGCAAAGGAGTGAAACGGGCAGATGGCGGTATATGATTGATGCTCAAAACAAGATTGGTTACATTCGCATCAGCAGTTTTAGTTCCGGAACCGTTGGCGATTTCGAGAAAACACTTGCTCACCTCGAAGAGCAAGGCTTAAAGGGATTGATTCTGGACCTGCGTTCCAATCCGGGCGGACTTTTGAATGGTGCAATCGAAATAGCAGACATGTTCATAGAAGAAGGATTGATAGCGAGAATACAACCACGATGCGGGATGCCGGCTTATATATCGGCCCAAAAGGGGAAAACGCATCCTGACTGCCCGATGGTCGTGCTCATAGACCGTTCTTCGGCGAGCTCTTCAGAAATTTTGGCGGGGGTATTGCAAGAGCCAAAGTATAAAAGGGCGACTGTCGTCGGCGAAAGAAGCTATGGCAAGGGCAGTGTGCAATCAATAGTGAGCCATCTCGGCGGGGGCGCAGAATTAAAATACACAGCAGCGTATTATTATTTGCCGTCAGGACAAAGGATAAAAAGCCGAGACACGGACAGAAAGCCGGGCGGCGAAAATTGGGGTGTCTTGCCCGATGTAAATGTGGAGCTGCGAAGCGACGAGCTGCAAAAGTTGGCCGAAGTGCAAAAGGCGAATGAATCGGCGGTAAAAGACCACCTGCACACTGCTCCTGATGCCCATCCCGCACCAATTAGGCGTGAGCCTGAGCTCAATTGGTGCGGGACGAGCCGGGAAACGATAGATGCCGACCCACAACTGGCAATAGGACTGTTGGTCTTAAAGAGTAAAATGATAGAATCCGGCCATAGGGTGGTCTTGAATTGACGTGGCTTTTGCGCTCGGAAATGGTTATGTTGATTTGCCGTTAAATGTTTCCAGGAACACAGTTGCCGGCCAACCACATTGCTTCAGCCAATATGTTCAGCCCTTCCGAAGTTGTCGCAAGATGTCCCAATACGCTCCACGTGCACCTTTCCGGATTGCCTGTATCAGCGGCAGGTTTTCGTTGTAGTTATAATTGGCGGCATCCATGTTCTCGGCTGCTTTATAGTCCGTCTCAGCGGTAGGCTCGAAGAACCTCTTGTCGCCGTCTATCAAGTCCCTTACTGTCTGGGCTGGATGCTCGCCCAAAGCCTTAGATATATAGAAAGTCGGCTTCAATAAATCAATTGGCCCAGGATACTTTCGACGGATATTAAAATCTTTTCCTTCTCTAAGCTCCTGGGCGGCTATTTCTCCCATATAGGTACCGGGATAAATCCTTATGCCTAACGCGGCACCTGCACAATCGGGATTAATCTTTTTAATAAAATCGATTGTTTCTTGTATTGTTTGCAGGGTTTCGCCTGGACCGCCAAGTAGCAGGTCTATCATAACAGCGATATTGTTTAAGCGACAAATCCTGACCGCAGAAGCAAGGTCGTCTTTGTTGTGCTGCTGTTGATAAGTTTTCAGCATCAAAGAACAAGCGGAATCACCTGTAAAGTCGATTCCGGCGCAGCCGGCTTGTGCCATTTTCTGAGCTAATTCTTCGTCGAAAGGTGTCGGTGACATATAAGCGTACCAGCGAATCCTTTTTCCGAGTGAATGCCTGTTGAGCTCTTCACAAATTGCATAGGCATGACTTCGAGGAATATTGAACTCGGAGTCGCAAAAATGGAGCACATCTATTCCCTGAGACAATAATGATTGAATCTCATCGGCGGCTTCAGAGGGATTTCGTAGCCTTAGCTCGCTGCCTTTGGCCAATGGGTCGGCGCAGTATATACAACGGCGATTGCAGCCTCGTTTAGTTTCAAGGCCGCACTGTCCGCCTTTCTCAAAATAACTGCGATTATCAATAAAATCGCGAGCTGTTATTAGCGAAATTGGGTCTGGCCACGATGGTGAGTTACTATAAATCTTTCCATCTTTTTGCCAGATAAGTCCGGGAACCTCCGTGAATTTTCTTGCCTTTCTTAATTGGCGAATAAGCATAATTGTTGATGCTTCGCCGTCACCGTGTATGCCAAAATCTGCACCTGAATACTCAAGAATCGACTTTGCGAAGATTGAATATCCGACACCGCCAATCAAAATCGGGACATCGCTTATGCTTCGGATAGTTTGTATAGTCCTTTTCAATTCGGGAACAAAGCAGTCGGCGCTCGGCCAAAAACAATCATCGGAATTTCGGAAGGAAAGCCCCACCAGCTCCGGGTGTTGAATGGAAAAGTATTCTTTCATCGCCTTAGCCGGTTCCTCGACCAGACAAAGGTCGAGAACTTCAACATCTATGCCAGCCTGGTGGACTGAAGAGGCGACATAATCCAAACCTATGGGCCCAATGGGCGGAACCATTCTATTTGTATTGATTAGTGTTATCATCTGCCTATTATAATCTGGCCGGAGATTTATTACGCAAACCTATGACGAGAATTCATTGACTGTTTACTAATAATATAACCAGCCCAATGAGGCAGCGCGCTTGCCTCAACAAATTTTCAATCCACAAAAACCCGGGCAGATTAAGGTCTTAAAGGATTCCTTCGAATCGAACAAAAAAGGCTGGTTTGGAAAAACCAGCCTTTCCAGAAACATTGACTGCACATATCTTGAGTCACTTTAGAACTTGTAGGTCATACCTACGCTCGCCCAATATTCATCTTCGGGGTTGACTGAATCATCCCATGAGGATTGATAGTAAAAACCTGGGGTAAAATAAAGGTTGTTACCAAGGTCAACTGTTGTTGAGATGCCGAATACGGCATTTGACCAGTCATGGTCCACACCTATTCCTCTGGGGTCAACGCCATCGTTAAAAACAAATTCCGAGTGCAAATTCAAAACCTGTTCGGGGACATTCGGCAGAAGGCCCTCTAATGGTAAGCCATAGTCCAGCATAAAGATATGGGCAAAGCCCGAAGCGTTTCCACCGACCGTGGAACCGCCCTCGGCCGGCCACAGTTTGACAAGAACATAACTCGGGACTAAGCCTTTCACCGGTAAAATTTCGGGCCAGGAAAGAACTGTGTGTATTTCCTGCAAGTCGTAGGCCCTACTGCTCTGATCCGGGAAGTTATAATACACCCATCCAAGCATATATTGTGTGGCATAAGATTCGTCGCCGAAAAGGGCGTTCTTGTAGTACAATGTGTAGTCCCAGCGTTCCCAGGCTTCAAACCCGCTTGTATTGGCCCTGTGTGCCACAGCATTGAACCCGAAACCTGTGCCAAACAAATCCAAATCAAGAGACGGATGAATTGCAGCATGGTCGTCAAAAATATCGAAGCCGCGCCAAATATATTTGCTTGTGAATGTTGCGTCGATCGAACCATGCAATTCGCCCTCCTGAGCATAGCCTGAGCTCACTGCGGCTAACAAAATTACGACACCTATCAGAATTTCTTTTTTCATAATCATCTCCTTTCACAAACTTTACATTATTCTTACTTCACTTCTTTCCGTATTTTACTCGAAAAGAAAACAAAAACAATAGTTTTACCATTTGCCGCTTTTCCTCATTTCCGCCTTGGGCAGTTTTTCAAGGTCTTTGAGATATTTTGCCAGCTCTTCTTCCGGGAGCTCGTAATCCTGGAGCTTTCCGGATAGATAGGCATCATAGCCCGTTAGGTCCATCAAACCATGTCCGCTGTAGTTAAACAGAATGACTTTTTCTTCGCCTTCCTCCTTTGCCTTCTCGGCTTCCTCAATAACGGCGGCAAGAGCCTGACTGGTTTCCGGTGCAGCGATAGCTCCCTCTGTTCTGGCCCACGTTAAAGCGGCTTCGTATGACTCCAGTTGATGGTATGCCCTTGGCTCCAGCAGGCCTTCCACGATTGCCTGGCAGACCAGCGGTGCCATGCCATGATATCGCAGCCCTCCCGCGTGGATTGGAGGCGGTATAAAAGCGTGTCCGAGTGTGTGCATTGCCAAAAGCGGTGTTGTACAGGCTGTGTCTCCAAAATCATAAGCAAAAGGCGCACGAGTCATAGTCGGGCAGGCCTTCGGTTCAACAGGAATGAATTGTATATCGGCGCCATCGATTTTTTCAGCAACAAACGGGAAAGACAATCCTGCAAAATTACTCCCACCTCCGGCACAGCCAATAACTATGTCCGGCAGTTTCTCCCCGGCCATCTCCAATTGTTTCTTCGCCTCAAGGCCAATTATTGTCTGATGCAGCAGGACATGATTCAATACACTGCCCAGCGAATAACGCGTCGTACCGGACTTATCGGTTACAGCTTCTTCAATGGCTTCACTGATAGCTATGCCCAGACTGCCCGGCGTATCGGGCATCTCCGCCAGCACCTTTCTTCCGGCATTAGTCTCAGTGCTTGGGCTGGGAACGCAATTGGCGCCCCAGACCTGCATCATAATCTTCCTAAAGGGCTTTTGGTCGTAACTTATTCTTACCATAAAGACCTTGCACTCAAGCCCGAGCAGTTGACAGGCGAAGGCAAGCGCGCTGCCCCATTGGCCCGCACCCGTCTCAGTTGTCAGCTTCTTTATCCCGAATTGCTTATTGTACCAGGCCTGTGCAACCGATGTATTGGGCTTGTGGCTGCCCGGCGGACTGTAGCTCTCGTCTTTGTAGTAAATTCGCGCAGGCGTCTCCAAATGCTTCTCAAGGTAAACTGCCCTCTTCAAAGGTGTAGGACGCCACCGGTAAAGAATGTTGAGGACCTCTTCAGGGATGTCTATCCATCGCTCGGTGCTGACTTCTTGCTCTATCAAATTCATCGGAAAAACTGGCGCAAGCATATCCGGAGAAATGGGTTTTCCATCAGGCCCAAGCGGGGGAAGCAATGGAGTGGGCAGGTCTGCTGCCAAGTTATACCATTGTCGAGGAATATCACTCTCATCTAACAGAATCTTAACTGTCGCCATTTATATTCTCCTAAATATGGGTTCGAATCCTCTATTTTCTTATAACCAACCGAATCTGTAGATACCAAGGGCTGATATAATATTGCATAGGAATATAAGATTCAAACATTATTTTTCTATAATTTTACCTATCTTTCAAAAAAATTTACAGGAGGTAATCTAATAAGATAAGTTCACCTGACCAATATGGGAGTAAAATTGCCTATTCCAGTATCTGTGTTTACGTGGAGGCGAAATGGTCGGGGAAAGCCTAATTTTTTGGTCTTGAAAATGAAAAATGTTTGATTGTTACCGCATCATTTGTTAAAATGCTTCTAAAGCGGGTTGCAAGCCATTGGTCCGGTTAATGTAAAAGGAGTTCATATAATGGCCAAAAAAAAGAAGCAAACCAGAGGTTTGTGGTCGAAGAGTGAGCTGACTCTGCTCAAGAAACTTTTCCCGAACAACCCCACTGCCGAAATAGCTGAAAAGCTGGGACGGCCAAACGATGCGGTAAAAAAGAAGGCCTCCAGAATGCGGCTGCGCAAGTCAAAGAAATACCTAAAGACTCTTGGCAGAGCGTAAACTGTCAAAGCCGTTTCTTCAGGGACAGACGGGGATATAGCCGTCTTTCTTTGCACTGTGGGGATTTTACAAGCGCAGAACATCTTACAAAATGGGAGATTTTCAGCGGACTTGCAGATGCTGTTTCAATTAGTTTTTGGCTGAGTTTGTGCCTTTGTGCTGATAGTGTATAAGTTACAATAACAGGAGCTTAACGATGGATTCGAGCGAAGAAAGGTTCATCGGCAAGTTCTCAAAGCGGGCGAACAAGCTTTTGACAAGGGACTACCGCAAACCGTTCGTCGTGCCGGAGCAGGTTTGATTATGCCTCTGGCCATCCACAAGCTCGCCCCGATTTTTCAGGGCTCGCTTGAGGAGCCACCCGTCAGTTCTTTATTGTCATGCTGAGCGAAGCGAAGCATCTGGCCTATGAATGAGGATAATGTACACTTGTGAGGGAAGAGATTCTTCACTTCGTTCAGAATGACAAATTGCCTTATGTTATTGTCAATAAAACAGTTATAGTTGGTATTCAACCCAAATCGGTCAGTTTGGGAAAGTTAAATAAATCTCTCTGGGAATCTATTGGCCGGGCGTGGGGGGATAAGCTGCGAACCAGTTGTTGGGGTCGGTGCCGGTCGGGTCTTTTACAGTCAAGGAGAAACCAAGGCCGTCAGTGATGTTATACCAGCCGTTCTTATAATTAAAATCGTGAATTGTCCGGCCGGCTGCATCTTTTAGCTCAATCCTTTCACCACGATTGTCCAGGCTGCCGGAGTATTGGCCGGCTATATTGAAGTCGATGCCGTATCGAGATGTAAACACACTTATATCTTTGACAACAAGGATGTATTCGCCGGCTGCAAGCTCCAGGCTCGGGAAGGTAAAGTCTATACCGTTCGTAAAGCTTACCAGGTTCAAATTCAGCGTTTCTGCTCCGATGTTTTTCAGTTCAATGTATTCGGCGTTTGGCTCATCCGGCTGACCGGTCTCCTGCGGATGGTACATAATCTCTGTGATACGCAGGTTATCTGCAACGGGACCTACGGCAAAAGTGGCCTCATTAAGCGCACTCCAGGTACTATCACTTACCGCCCTGGCTTTGAAATGGATGCTTTCAGTTAATTCGACAGGTCCGGCGTATCTGATGGCGATTGGTGAGATGCCGAGGTCGTTAGCGGGGACGCTTTCTGCGATAGCCAGTTCTGCCGAGATTAAAAAGTCGCTGCTGCTGGGCCTTTCATTTAGACCGTGAATCGCCAGGATATTCTCACCACGACGCAGCACGTTCAGGTATGATGAGATATTGAAATCCTCGAACACCACTGCCAATGAATCGGAGTTCTGGGCGGAGGCTCCGGAATTCCACTCCGGCGTTCCTGTGAAATTGCGTCTGGCTGCTTCGGTGCCGTTGAGGTAGGCGATAAATCCGTCGTCATACCGTATTTTCAGAGTCATAATGTCGAAACCAGCCAGGTCATTGGTGTTAACGGCAAACGGAATGCGGATGTAGCAGGTGGTATTGCCGTTGTGCATCTGGTCTTTGACGTCGAGGCTGATATAGTTTTGGTAACCGGAGCCTGCCTCGTAGCCGACACCGCCGGGACTGTCGGTGCAGAGTTTCCAGGCCGAGTCATTGAAGGCTCCACCCCCCTTCCAGTTGTTGCTGATGTTGCCGGTTGGGACGAGCACTCGTTTGGCAGCGTTCTCAACCACGATGGTGGTGCTTATGCTGCCTTCTGATGTCCCCGGCGTGCGCGGGTCGGAGCCGTCGAGTGTGTACCATATCGTGCCTGTGGCGGCCGTCATCGAGAACAAATTGTTCTTCGAGATATGTCCTCCGTGCTGATATGAGCCGTTGATATAAAAGACCGGCGCATCCACATTGGGATAAAGACCTGCTTGACGAAACTGCTGGAGGACAATATCAGACCGTTGAGGAACATAGTAGTTCAGAATCCAATCCCGCCCGGCGTGCCCGTCATTGTAGTTAGGGCCGCGGTCGTACCATTCCTCCAGCGTTAATGGTGGATGGTGATGTTGGTCCCCCCAGCGTGCCGACTCGGCAACGATGGCTCTTTCCACGCTGGCCGCCAGATTTGCATAACGGGCTATCAGTAATTCCGGTGTTAAGATTCCTCCATTAAAAAAGAATTTGTGCACGCGGTCGGCAAAAAGCAGCCGGTACTCGGCATTCTGCTTAAGGGATTGATGCGGCAGCCCCGCCTGGGTGAAATTATTGTTCAGGGCGTTCTTGTTGAGCGGCGAGCGGTCCAGATTGTTCCCAATGGTATTTTCGTAGTCCCAGCAGTAGAACTTGAAGCCTGTACTGTTATCCGACCGCTCACGGCAGGCCCACCAGTTTTTCCAGGGCCAGTCCCAGTTGCCTCCATAGAGATTTACAATCAGGTAATCGATATAATTCTGGACATCGAGCAGATTTGGGTATGCGGGATTCGGCGTACCGTCGGGATTGTTGCCCTGAAGCTCCTGATACGCTTCGTAGGAGCTCGCGGCCTGCTGGCACTTCGCAATCATCTGGTTCCAGGCCGTCTTGTCCCCATTGTTAGCCGAATCGTCATGAATAGCGTCCCAATCTTCCCTGTCGCCGCCGTAATAGCTGGCGGAAAAGGAATTGTCCGGCCGCTCGACGGGATTGTACAGCCCCCAGTAAATCCCGTTTATGTAGAGATGAACAAAGATTCCATGTGCGCCGGCGTTGCCTGTAGCTCGCTGCAAGCCCCGGCCGAATTCATCTCGTATGTACTGCTCGGTGTACCTGGCAGCATCCCATGAATAGCCGTCGTTGGCACCTGCCCGCAGAACAATCGTCTCAAAGCTGTCAGCAGCGTCCTTGCCAAACAGTGGAAATTGCAGATTAGTCGGCCCGTAAATCCCCTTGAAGAGAAGACGGAAGGAGTGTTTTTTTGTTGCGTTGTGCTGCCGAAAATAGCCGCCATGAATGCGAATCCCACAATTAACCTGGAAACCCTCACGACCATCAGGGTAGATTAGTTCTACCGACGCAGGACGTTCCCAGTCGATGCCATTCCTGGTGGAGTTAGTGTAGATGCCCTCAGGCCCAAACATATCGTCAATGTTCATCGCAATCGACAGCGTAGGAATTGACTTGAGGTCATCTCGTATCGTGGCTGCGTAGATACCGTTGAACAAATCCTCTCCGTTCTGCCCTATTACATCTGGGTCCATACCATAATCCGGACTTGTCCCGCCCCATGAGCTTGGAAATCCGGCGTTCAGCGTTGCTTGGTAGTCCTGGAGAATCACGTCTTCGAGGAAAATATAAGTCTGGGCATCAACATTTGTGGGTTTCCAGCCCGGCTTGATTGCCTTGACCCGCAAACAGGTGGTTTTGTCGATGGGAATAGGGTTAGAATAGACCATCCCACCCGGAAATCGCCTTCCACGAGCGGTATTGTACGGCTCAGTACCGTCGAGAGTATAATATATTACGGCATCTTTGGTTTCGGTGGCGATTGCAACGGAAAACGGCGTATCGTAAAAGCCTCGTTTACGGCTGAATTTCGTGTCGGCTACCTCCCCAAAATAAGCACCGGTATTTTGCCGTCCAGGGCTGGGAAAACCAAAGAACCGCCAGTTGTCGTTCGCATCGGGGTAGCGACCGTAGGAGACATCGGTAGTCTGGCCGGGAAAGGCAACACTATCAATCAAAGTGCTTCCATAGGAGCCGTCCTGGGGACTCCTTATGGAGAACAGACCGAGCTCCTCACCGCGTGCGCCGAGCTCAAAATTCGCATGCAGTCCAGTGTCGGCGGTATCGTTGTCAGCCCATATCAATAAAAAGTCTTGAGGGGGAATGGTAGTTGCAGCCGGTATGACATCGGGTATTCGCCACTTAGTTGGTACTGATAGATTGTCCGTCAGGTACATCCCCCCTATATTAACAGCACTGGTACCGTAGTTGTATATCTCAATCCAGTCATCATACTGGCCCTGTGGGTCTTGGATGGAACTGCTATTGGACGCCATAAACTCGTTGATGACCAGCGTGTCTGTTTTTAGGCCCCCATCCTCTGCCAACAAGGCAAAGTCAACTATGTTTGCCCCATTTGCTCCATCCAGGTCGGCTGCCGGATGTTGAGCACCGGTCGAACCAGCACAAAATATGGCCGGAACCAGCGGCAACAACAAGATTGTTATGGCTCTAAGCATTGTACACCTCTTCCGGTACTGATTTTACAGCCAGCGAACAATGGTCTTGTCTTGGTGGATTTCGATTCTGTTCTATTCTCTTATCGTGATTGAATAGGCATCGCTGCACAAACAAAATCGTAAAAGGCCCTTTAATTATTTTAATATATGAGCAACACGTGAGTCAATATCCGAACATTTGGAATCGAAAGAGACATCCTGTTCCCGCAACGTCCGATATATCGCTCCTTAAGGCCTCAGAAAAAGGCTTTTCTGTGCAACTGGTAACATAACATAATTATATATTTGGATATAATACAACAAACACATATTCGTATTATATGATATTTTATTTTCTTTTCTTTATTCTCTCTTGTTTTTCTCAGGCCTCTGCAATTTTTCCTTTGTTGGACTTATGTTTTTCACTTTCGGCTTTTATTTGTTGATGTTTCACGTGAAACATTTTGCCGTTAATGGAATCCAGACTGTTAGTCTTTAGTGCTCTGTCAAGGCTCAAAGGATGGTTTGTCATTCCCGCGAAACCTGTCTTGAGCAGAGTCGAAGGAGCGGGAATCCAGACTTATTGATTGGACTGGATACCGTATCGAGTGTGGAATGATAGACATCAAAGCACGCATGACAAAGCACTACAAAGGTCCCTATCAATCACCTGAATCAACGGCCAATCCCTACTTTGCACGTTCTGCCAAACCCGGGCTGTTAGTCTAAAATCATTTTGGCGGATTTCAGCATAATATCCAACTTTCAGCGATGAACTTTATTGTTCAAGCGCATGCATTTCTGCCGCTGGATTTTCCAATTTGCCTGACTAAATCATTTTTGCCTGACTGAGTCATTTTATATATGCTCCGACATTTCTTCGCTGCGGCTTAACCGTCGGGCCATATATGGTTGTTTTTGATAGGTGCAATGAATCTCATTGACCTTTGTATTTTCTTCTTGGCCCTCATACTTTACTATTGTTTCACGTGAAACATTTTTTACAAAAAAACCGTTTTTTTGCCTGTAAAGGCTATAGAATTTACTGTAAAAATCCCGAAATAATATTTGGGTCAATCCCCAGATTTCAAATAAGTACTGGGAAGGAAACAAGAATTCCAAAACATGATTTGTGAAGGAGCAATTATATATGGCAAAAATAAAAGAAAAAACAAAACACCTCGGAAGGGGATTACAATCATTATTAGGTCCGATAATGCCTGAGCTCGCTGAAGCAACAGAAATATTATCTGCTCCGGCGACAGTCTCTAACTTCCCATTGGATAAAGAGTTACGCGATTCTTTGCAGGAACTCAGGATTGATGATATATCGCCGAATCCCTATCAGGCACGAACGGTATGGAATGAGCAGGACTTAGCTGATTTGGCTGAGTCTATCAGGGCTAACGGTGTTATCCAGCCGATTATTGTCCGCCCTTCCGGGGCGCGGTATCAATTAATTGCCGGGGAGCGCCGCTTACGAGCTGCTCAATTAGCATCCCTGACAACAATACCCGCCCTCGTTCGACCCGCGAGCGATAAGCAATTACTCGAATGGGCATTGGTTGAGAACATACACAGGGCAGATCTCAATCCTATAGAGCGTGCAATGGCCTATCAGGATTATCTGAGCACCTTCTCTTTGACTCAGGCACAGGCCGCTGAACGACTTGGCGAAGACCGCTCTGTTATCGCTAACCATCTGCGAATACTGGATTTACCGCAGGAAATAAAACAAATGTTATCTGACGGCCAGTTGACTATGGGCCACGCTCGGGCGATACTTTCACTGCCGACCGACGAGCTTCGCCGAAAGTTAGCCAATCGAGCATTGGCAGGTCGGCTGAGTGTGCGTGAAGTTGAAAGACTGGTTCGAAGATATCTTACCGGTACCAGTCAGGCCAGGACGACTGTTCGCTCGAAGCCTCCTCATATACTGGACCTCGAAAGGAAACTCAGCAGTCAGCTCGCCACAAAGGTAAACATTGAGACCCGAAAAAATGGGCAGAGAGGCAGGATAATTATCGAATTTTACTCTATAGACGAATTCGACAGCATAACGGAAAGGATTGGCCTGGCCTATGTAGAGGAGGTCTGAAAAAGAATCACGGAAAAAGTTGATTTTCCAAAATTTTGGTGTATAATTGGATACGAAGATAATTGTGTATTTATGTTAAACAGTTAGCAAAAAAACCATCAACAGTTATTGATTAGCATTCATTTTGTTTCGGAGGATATACCATGAAACGTGCGATTATTTCAATATTTGTTTTGTATTTGCTCGCCTCTTCCAACATCGTTCCGAGCTTTGCGGGCATAGACCGGATTTCTGACCTTCTATCAGTGCAGAAAGAGCTTATCAGTACAAAGAACGAGGAAACAGCCACCCCTAAAACTAATTATGTCACCGAGCTTAACAAACTGGGCATAGCGGGGCGTCCTGAAAGCGATAACGCAGCGCCTTACTACGAAAAAGCAATAGAGCTTTACGTCGAAAAGCCAGAGGGCTTAACTGTGAGAGCAAGTAGCTGGCCGAAAGAGATGCCTGCACAAGAACAAGTGCTGTTAAGAAAATGGGTGCAGGATAATAACAGGGCGATTGAGCAATTGCAGCTTGGCAGCCTGAAACAATATTGCTGGTTCAAATATACCGGCCAGTCGTTGCAGGCTGTAACTTCCCCCTCAACAGAAATAAGGGAATTAGCATTTGCTCTACAGGCTCGGGCAATGTTATCGGCCGAAGATGGCAATATCACGAGTGCTGCTGACGATATAGGTACCCTGTATAAATATGGGGCACATATTGCAGATGGGCCGAAGCCTTTAGTAGAGAAACTGGTGGGAATTGCTGTAAAGAGCCTGTCTATAAGAGCTGCGTTTAACTTCCTCGACAAAAAAATGGTTGATGCCGCTTTGATGAAAAGTCTGGAGGACAAATTTAAACAGCTTGTGACAGACTATACTGAGCCATTTGATATTCGAGGCGAAAAAATATTTATGCAGGAGCAAGTTGAAACGAACCCTACTTACCGCTTGCAAAAGGGGTATTTAAAAAACACACTTGAATATTATGATACGATGGTTGCGAAAACCCCCTGGCAGTTACACAATGAACAGGCACAATCTGTAACCAGTCAGAATCCTTTGATAGAAGTTCTTGGGTCTCCAATGGCCAAGGTAATAGAGATTGAATCTCGTATCAGAGCAGATGAACAGGCCTTAATAACTACGCTTGCCGTCCTGCGATACAATGCCGACAGCGATGAATATCCTGTGATGCTCCAACAGCTTGTCTCATCCGGCCATATCAAAGAATTGCCGATGGACCCCTTTAGTGATAAGCCTCTTGTCTATAAGCAAACAATACAGAGCTTTACACTTTACAGTTTCGGAGCGGATTTCGATGATGACGGCGGCCTGCACAGCAAATGGGGCTCCGGCGAAGAAGGCGGCGACCAGGTCTTCTGGCCTGTTGAACAGGCACAAGTGGCCGAAGAGCAGACGGGCAGGGAAAGGTCCTTCGCTCGAACAGAAAGCCCTCAACGCAGTGCCGCAACGGATGCAAGGTCGGTAAACAGGCCGTATCCAATGGCTGACGAGGAGGAGACTGTGCCGGCTCGGTCAAGACCAACCGAGCAGACTCCATCTCAATCACTGCACGATGCTGCGCGTAACGGTGATATTGACCAGGTCCAGCTACTCATTTCGCAGGGCGCTGATGTGAATGGAAAAAACAGGATGGGCTGGACACCGCTGCACACGGCGATACGGAACCGCCAGCAGGCGCTCATCGAGCCTCTTATTGCCAAAGGCGCCGATGTTAATGCGAAGGACAATTCTGGGCAGACGCCCCTGCATGTCGCGGTATATATCGGCCAAAAGGATGCGGTAGAGCTGCTAATCGCAAAGGGAGCCGATGTCAACATCATGGGCGGCCGGGGTGATAACGCCCTGTCGCTGGCGAAGAAGAGAGGGAATACGGAAATCATTGATTTGCTGCTTAAGCACGGTGCTAAAGAGCCGAGCCTCGAAGACTTGATGGGTGACAGGTATTATGGGGAGCAGGGAGGGGCAAATCTATATCCCGGTTATGAGGAGCAAGCAACAATTCGGCGCGGAACCGGAGCTATTAGCCCCATTGCGCAATCACCTGTTCAGGTGGATATACTTGCCGACCCGAACGAGATTAGAGCCAGGGTCAAGACATTCGAAGGCCTGGATAAGGCGTTGGAGGAGGTAGCCGGCAAAAGCCAAAATGAAATGCGTCAGTGGGAGCAGAAAAGATATGATAACAGAACATTACTGATAAGAGCTGTGCAACAACAATTCGAGGATGAGGTCAGTCTAATGCAGCAGGTCGCTGTTGAAGAAAAAGCGAAAAAGACAACTGAGGCAATTGACGGTGTATTGTCTGAAAGACAGGAGCGGTTTAAAGAGGTCAGCAAAGAGCTCCTTGCCCAGAAAAGAGAGCTCAGACAAGCGGAGGAGTCCATTCGTACCAGGGGCCGGACTCGAACTTCCAGCAGAAGCACCAGAGGACGGTCTTCACAGAGAGGACAACCATACGGAGAAGACATGACAGAACCTCTCTATGGTCGCGGCGACGTTATGCCCGGAACGAACAGGTCCCAAATCGCGAGGGAACCAGTTGAGCAGCTGGACAGAGAAACTGAAAACGAGATGCGTCAATGGCTCCAGGCAAGCGTTGATGACAAAGAAAATTTAGCCCAGGCCGTGCACGAGCAAATCCGGGTAGAGTTTAGTTCCATAAGAAATGTTGCTGTTGAAGAAGGAGCGAAAAAAACGACGGCGGCGATTGACGGGATGTTGCTGTACAGACAGATGCGGTTCAACGCCCTTATCAAAGGAATGGAAGAGGAAAAGCAGGCACTGCCACAACAGACCCAGGACCCGCGCGTTCGCAGCAGAGGGAGATATCCACAGGATAGCACTGTGCAGCAGGAGAATCAGCCCAGGATTCGGGGCCGGCGACGCTGACAGGGATGGCAAAGCGATTAGCTTCAAAAGTCGCGGTAGTAACGGGCGCCAGCAGGGGCATTGGCAGGGCCGTTAGCGTTGCATTGGCGCAAGAGGGTGCAACGGTTGTCTTAGCCGCACGCTCCATTGAGAAGCTGCAGGAAACCGCCGAGCAGATAATAAAAGCGGGCGGAAAAGCGGAAATTGTCATTACCGAGCTTACCGAGGAAGAATCCATCAAGAACCTCGTCAAAGTAACCGGCGAGAAATTCAGCCGGCTGGACATCCTCGTCAATAACGCAGGCGTTACTCACTCAGCAAAGTTAGAACAGACCACAACCGAAGACTGGGAACGCTGTATGCAGATAAATGCCCGTGCACCGTTTATCCTTTGCAGAGAGGCTCTGCCTCTATTAAGAAAATCGCAGGCGGCATATATTATCAACATCGCATCGGTCGTCGGGGTCAAAGGTTATCCGCTTCAAAGTGCTTATACGTCCTCCAAGCATGCCCTCCGCGGGATGACAATATCGTTAGCTGAGGAGCTTAAAGGCTCAAATATTCGGGTGCATTTGCTATGCCCCGGCGGAGTGGATACCGAGCTGGTCCAGAAAGTTCGGCCTGACATTAAAAAGGATGCGCTTATACAGCCGGAGGAAATCGCGGAATTGGTTCTCTACCTCGTTACGCACAAAGGCAATGCCGTTATAGATGAGCTGCACATTCGAAGAGCGGCCTCAACGCCGTGGTTCTAAAGGATATCAGGTCATCAGGAAACCTGGATGCTTGTCGTGCTGTGCCCGCCACAGCAGGCAGGATATCAGAAGAAAGATCAGGACATCAGGAGAAACTATTCTGTTTTTAGTCAAACTAACCTGATAACCAACTAAATTTGAGAGGGACTTATGCGAGCGGTGATTCAGCGAGTTTTGGAGGCTGAGGTTAAGGTAGAAGGCAAACAAGTAGGCAAAATCGACAAGGGGCTGCTGGTTTATCTTAGCGTCGGAAAAGAAGACACTGTAAACGATGTTCAGTTTATGGCTGATAAATTAGTGAATCTGCGTATCTTTGCAGACGAGGCCGGCAAGATGAATCGAAGCGTGCTCGACGTCGGCGGTGCGATTTTGTTAGTCAGCAATTTTACGCTTCACGGCGATTGCCGAAAGGGTCATCGGCCCGGCTTCGACTCCGCAGCCGAACCGGCTTTGGCAAAGCAGCTTTACGAAAAAGTAATTGAGCTGATTGCTGAGGAAGGTGTAGCCATTGAAAAGGGCGTTTTTGGCGAATATATGCACGTAAGCAGCATCAACGACGGCCCCGTAACCTTCCTGCTCGATAGCACCAGGCTGTTCTGAACTACAGATTGCACAGTTGGTGGATGTCAGGTATATAAGGGATATGCCAGTTGATGCAGGGACATAAATCTCTGAAGGGAAATATGAGATGGACACGAAAATAAAGGACGAATTCATAAGTCTCTGGGAGAAATATTTTAACGGGGCGGAGCTTCCTATCACCTTCTACTATACTAATGAAGCAAAGGGAGCTAAAGCGGTGAAGCCCCCTTCGGGGCACAGGTGTATTTTTGCTGATTTGTGCACAGTCAGAACAGGAAAATCTCTCTACTTCGACGCGGAGTCAATCGGGTGTTTCGGCGGGAAAAGGTATCTGGGATTTACTACGGAGGTTATGGAGAACTTTGAATATTTCCTCTCCTGCGGCATTCCCGGAAAGCTTGAGGGTGAGCGTTACAAAAAAACCCCTGAGCTGGTCAAAAAAATGATGAAAAACGTCCCAAAGTTAAAGGCGCCTGGTAAGCTCATTGTCTTCAAAAGATGGGATATGCTCGAAGAGTCGGACAAGCCTGATGTGGTTATTTTCTTCGCCCGTCCTGATGTTCTATCGGGGCTGTTTACGCTTGCAAACTTTGATAAATGTGAGCCGAACGGGGTATTTGCGCCATTTGCCGCCGGCTGTGGTTCCATAGTTCAGTATCCTTATCTGGAGAAACGTTCCGACCATCCAAGAGGGGTTCTGGGGATGTTCGACGTTTCGGCAAGGCCGTTTATCTCTGCGGATATTCTCAGCTTTTCAGTGCCGATGAATAGATTTGTTGAAATGATTGGGAACATGGAAGAAAGTTTTCTTATAACACAGTCCTGGGGAAAAGTGAACAAGAGAATACAGACAGCGAAACAATAGCTTAAAACTCAAAAGTTGATTTGATATTTTTCACGTCGTCCGGCACCAATTGAGCGTAGGCTCACCCCGTTAGAAATTACTTCCCATCGTGGACTGTCAGGCTTTCAGCGCCGATTTCCCCCGAAGGGATGCCCTTTGGTTATAACGGGGCTCACGCCTGATTGCTGTTGGACTCCTCACAGCGACATACAAATATCACTTGACGAATCACATCTGCGACAATACACTCATTCCTTTGTTTAATTGTTATTTTCAGGAATCAGGCAGGTGGAAGAAGCTATTGCAAAAGCTGGTGCGCTGATTGAGGCGATGGAGTATATCCGCCGTTTCCGCAGGCGAATCGTGGTTGTCAAGCTCGGCGGAAGTGTCCTCGACGATGCCTCTCTGCAGAAAAAGCTGCTGACCGATATCGCCTTTATGGCTACGGTCGGAATGCAGCCGATTATCGTTCACGGCGGCGGAAAGGCCATTACAAGGGCAATGAGCGAAGCGGGCATTGAGGCCCAATGGGTGCAGGGCCGACGATATACCGACCAGCGGACCCTGACAATAGCAGAGCATACCCTTGTGCATAAAATCAATACTCCCATCTGCGAGACGCTCACCGAATTGGGATGTGAGCCTATGGGGCTGCATTCGCTGAGCAGTTGTGTATTGTTTGCCGAAACCCTCAGACTGGCCGGCAAAGACGGGCGGAAACTCGACCTCGGACTGGTCGGGCAAGTTGTGAGTATAAACGCGCAATTGCTCAAGACGCTCTGTGCCGACGGGACCATACCGGTCATCGCCTCGGTAGCCAAAGATAAGGCCGGCGGAAACTTAAATGTCAACGCCGACAGCGCCGCCGGAAAAGTCGCCGCAGAAGTCGGCGCTGAAAAGCTCGTTGTCGTAAGCGACACACACGGGATACGAACTAACATCGAGGACCCCAATAGCTGGGTTTCGAGCTTAAATGAAAAACAGATTAAGGAAATGATTGATGCCGGTATTATCACCGACGCAATGTTCCCAAAGGTCGAGGCCTGCCTGACGGCGCTGGAAGCAGGCGTCAAAAAGGCGCATATTATTGATGGACGAATTCCCCATTCACTGCTGCTCGAAATCTACACCGACAAAGGAATCGGAACGGAAATAATTAAAAGTGCCTAAAGTGAGCTAAAGTGAACTAAAGTTTCAAGCTATTAGAGTATCAGATTATCAGGTAGTGGGTATCAGGTTATCAGTCCGGAAGTCCTGGGGACTCCTTGCGGAGAACTTCGGGCTAGTTTTTCCTGATACCCTGCTCTACTGGTAACCTACATCCTGATTTACTGTTTTACTGATATCCATAATTTTAGGAACTTTAGGCACTTCGAAGGGACATGAACTATGACTACACAGGAGACTATTGAATTATTTGACAAATATGTTATCGCTAATTATGGTCGGCTGCCGCGGGTTATCGTCAGAGGCCGGGGCTGTTATCTTTATGACGCCGACGGCAATGAGATACTGGACATGTTCCCCGGCTGGGCCGTCAGCGCGATAGGGCATTGCCATCCGAAGGTTGTTGAGGCATTACGCAAACAGGCCGGCGAGCTTCTGCACATTGATAATACTTTCTACTCCGAGCCGCAGGGTAAATTAGCAAAGCTGCTAAGCGAGAGAGCCTTTGGTGGTAAGTGCTTCTTTTGCAACAGCGGCGCCGAGGCCAACGAAGCGGCGATGAAGCTGGCACGTTTGCACACATTGCCGGGAAAGTACAAGTTTATTACCGCCGAGGGCGGCTTCCACGGGCGAACCCTTGCGACCCTGACGGCAACCGCTCAGCCGAAACACCATGAAGGTTTGCTGCCGCTGCTGCCGGGCTTCACTTATGTCCCTTTCAACGATATTGCCGCGCTCGAGTCGGCTTTCAGCGATGAAGTGGCGGCCGTTATGGTCGAGCCTATTCAGGGCGAAGGTGGAATTAATATTGCCACGAAGGAGTATCTGCAGGCAATCCGCCGGCTATGTGACGAAAATGCAGCCCTGCTTATCTTTGATGAAGTTACTACCGGAATAGGCAGGACCGGAAAATGGTTTGCATATCAGCATTTCGACGTCGAGCCGGACATTATGACCATGGCAAAGGCGCTGGGCGGGGGCGTGGCAATAGGGGCTATGATGGCTAAAGCCGAAGTGGCCGCTTCACTGGTCCCCGGCAAACACGCTTCAACGTTCGGCGGCAATGCGCTGGTCTGCGCAGCGGCGGTGGCGGTTATAGAGGCGATAGAGGAAGATAACCTTCTGCAGAACGCCGCTCAGCTTGGCCAATACACTATGGACAGGCTGGGGCAGTTAAAACAAAAACATAGTATTATCGATGGTGTTCGCGGGGTCGGCATGATGATTGGCGTTCAATTAACCGGCCCCGGCAAAGAAATAGTAGATAAGTGCCTGGAAAATGGCCTGCGCATAAACTGCACCCAGGACACGGTTTTGCGTTTTATGCCGCCGATGATTGCTACTAAAAGCCAGATAGACCGGGCCATTGAGATTCTTGATAACGTTTTAACAGAATAAAAAAGAAACCCCACAATTACCTGTGGGGAATGGATACCACGCTCGTGGGTGTGTGGAGGTTTATGGATACGACACACGTAAGTGTGTGGAGGTCTGAAATGAAACATTTTCTTTCCATAATTGATTGGCCGAAAGACCTGTTAAAAGAGCTGCTGCGGATAAGCACCCGGTTAAAAAGTTTATACAGCGTTGGTGGTAATGATTTATGTCTTCAGGGGAAAACTTTAGCGATGCTTTTCGAGAAGCCGAGCCTGCGAACAAGAATCAGTTTCCAGGTCGCTATGACCGACCTCGGCGGCAGCGCAATCTATGTTAAGCCTGAGGATATCGGCGGTATCGGCAAGCGTGAGCCTGTTAAAGATATAGCCAAGGTCCTGAGCCGGTATGTTAGCGGCATAATGGCACGAACATTCGAGCACAGCACCATTACCGAGTTGGCCGAATTTGCAACAGTACCCGTAATAAACGCCCTGACGGACTGGTCGCATCCCTGCCAGGCGATGGCCGACGTCCTGACAATTCAGGAGCATTGCGAAGATATAAAAGGCACAAAAATCGCTTTTATCGGTGACGGCAATAACGTCGCTCGGTCCCTGGCACACGCCTGCGCAAAGTTTGGTATGAAGATGGTCATTGCCTCGCCGGCCGGATACGAGCTTGATGCCGAAACAATCCAGAAGGCAAATCAAATATCAGCCGACAGCATCCGGCAAACGAACGACCCGGGCGTCGCTGTTCTTGATGCCGATATTATATATACCGATACCTGGGTCAGTATGGGCCAGGAGAGTGAAAAGCAAAAACGCCAGGCCGATTTTGCAGGTTTTCAGGTCAACGCCGAATTGGTAAAATCCGCACCGGCTAATGTCAAGATTATGCACTGTCTGCCGGCTAATCGCGGCTTTGAAATCACCGATGAAGTCGTCGAGTCGCCCAATTCGATTATGTTCGACCAGGCCGAAAACCGCCTCCACTTCCAGCGGGCTTTGTTAAAAAAACTTTTGAGCTAACTGAACAATGACACATCATAAAATAATTATTGGCGATTCCAGGAATATGGCGGAGGCGCTTGATGAATCTGTTCATTTGATTATTACCTCTCCCCCATACTGGCAGCTAAAAGACTATGGCAATGGCAGCCAAATAGGTTTTGATGATACCTATGAAGATTATGTCAATAGTCTGAATATAGTCTGGAAAGAATGCCACAGAGTCCTAAATAAGGGTTGCCGTTTGTGCGTGAATATCGGTGACCAGTTTGCCCGCTCTGTTTACTACGGAAGATACAAGGTCATTCCTATAAGAGCTGAGATAATAAAGTTTTGCGAAACTATAGGCTATGACTATATGGGGGCGATTATCTGGCAAAAGGTTACAACCTGTAATACTACGGGTGGTGCGACAATAATGGGCTCGTTTCCTTTCCCGAGGAATGGAATTCTCAAAATTGACTATGAATTTATTCTGATTTTCAAAAAACACGGTGTTGCGCCAAGAGTAAGTAAAGAAATTAAAGAAAAATCAAAGATGACAATAGAGGAATGGAACCAATTTTTTGCCGGTCATTGGAATATCCCAGGGGAAAAACAAGATAAGCACCTGGCGATGTTCCCTGAAGAGGTGCCTAAACGCCTAATCAAAATGTTCAGTTTTGTAAATGATACGGTTCTTGACCCATTTCTCGGTAGCGGCACAACTTCTTTGGCCGCTAAAAAACTTGAGAGAAATTCCATCGGATATGAGATAAATCCCGAATTCCTTCCATTGATGAAAGAAAAGTTGGGTTTAGAACAAAAGATGATTTTTGAACAGGCCGATTTTGAAATAATCAGGCAAAATAAATTAGAAACAGACTATAAAAAAGCAATCAAACAATTACCTTACATCTTCAAAGACCCTGTTAAATTTGATAAGAAGATTGACCCGCGAAAATTGCAGTTTGGCTCTAAAATCAATGGCGACAGCAAAAGGCGGGTGTATCATCATGTCAAAAAAGTCATTTCTCCTACGGAGCTTGAACTCGATAACGGTCTGAAAATACGTCTGCTCGGAATAAGGGAAAAAGTTGAAAAGAAACAGCAGGCCATTGAATTTTTGCAGTCAAGAACGAAAGGGCAGAAGGTTTTTATGAAATTCGGACAGGTTAAACACGACAGCCAAAATAACCTGTTATGCTATTTATATCTGCAGAACAGAACTTTTATTAATCGTCATCTGCTTAAAGAGGGACTTGTAGTAACAGATACCGACAGGGAACATTTCAACTGATTTCAGGAAGGTTAAATGGCCAAGGAATGGATACTAAATGGGGCGAATATGCGGTGGGGACTCACACGTAAGAATAAAGTTGGTCCAGTAGCTGAGCATATAAGGAGATGTACCCCAAAATCAATAGAGGAATGGGAACAATATTATTATAGCAATGTGTATCCCCGCGAACATTTGGAGCAGCTCGGAAGGACATTATTTATAAAGATAACCGAAATTTGTCAAGCTGAGATAGAAAGTATTACTGAACAGGATTGTATTGATTTTGTAATCAATCTTGTAATTTTAAGAACATTTGATGGCTATAGATCTGAAATTCAAACTATTTATGGTCGTCTTGAAAAAGAGTTGGGAGTAAGAGTGCAGCCTGCTCCTGATGAATGGGATAGGGGATATAATATTGATTTTTATATTGATATTAAAGGAAAATATATAGGTCTGCAAATTAAACCGGCTGGTTATGCTTATATTACACAAATTATAAATGAGCTCGAATTCCAAAAAAATACCCACGAAAAATTTACAAAAAAATTTGGAGGCAAAGTTTTCTACGTCATCTCGATAACCGAGGGTAAAAATAAAATCATTCACAATCCCGAAGTGATAAAAGAGATTCAGGAAGAAATGAGGAGGTTGCAAAGCTGAAAATTCTCGTTGCAACTACTAATCCGGGGAAATTATCTGAAATTTCAGAAATGCTGGATTTGGATATTGAGTGGATAAGTCTCGCTAATTTTCCAAACGTAAATGAAGTAAAAGAGGACGGCGAAACATTCGCGGAAAATGCTCGCAAAAAAGCCCTCGGCTATGCCAAGGTAATCGGCCTTTGGACTATCGCCGATGACTCAGGCCTGGTGGTTGATGCACTCGGCGGAGACCCAGGGGTAAAATCATCGCGTTTTTCCGGGGCGAGAGATAAGGACAGGAAGGTTGTTGACCGCAAAAACATAGGTAAGCTGCTGAATCTTCTAAAAGGCGTTCCCAAAGAAAAGAGGACTGCACGATTTGTCTGCTGTCTGTGCCTGGCAAGCCCGCAGGAGGTATTGGCGGAGACGCAGGGCGTGCTTGAGGGGGTGATTGCCGATAAACCGGCGGGCGAAAACGGTTTTGGTTACGACCCGTTTTTTTTTGTGCCGCGCTTGAAAAAAACCGTGGCTCAATTAACTGGCGAAGAGAAAAACGCAATCTCACACCGTGGCAACGCAATCAGAAAATTAAAACCTTTGCTCGAAGAGCTCCTTTGCGGCTGAAAAGAAACCCGGCGTGAAACGCCGGGCTAAATATAAATACCCGATGCTCGACGAGAATCGAGTATCAAGTATCGAGAATCAAGAAAGAGGACATATTATGAGCAGCATAAATCGCAGAAGTTTCCTGAAGAATTCTGTTGTGGCGGCTACGTCACTGGTTTTTGGACATGGACGTAGTCAGGCTAATCAACAAAAAGATTTTACTACCAATAGCACCGGCCGACCCAATGTAGTGGTCATAATGACGGATGACCAGCGATGGGACTGCATGAGCTGCGAAGGGCATCCATTTCTGAAAACGCCGAACCTCGACCGCATCGCCCAGGAAGGCGCGCGGTTTGCCAATATGTTCGTGACCACATCGCTCTGCTCACCGAGCCGGGCGTCGTTTTTGTCGGGACTTTATGCTCATACCCACAAAGTAACAGACAACTTTACCGATTATCCAGCCGACCTGCCGAGTTATCCCCTCCGCTTACAACAAAGCGGTTACGAGACGGCTTACATAGGCAAGTGGCACATGGGCGAACAAAGCGACGAGCGGCGCCCGGGTTTCGACTATTGGATTGCTCACAAAGGGCAGGGTAAATACTACGACACAACCTTCAACATTAACGGAGAAAGAATGGTTAAAAAGGGTTACTACACTCATCAGGTAACCGATATGGCTATCGACTGGCTCAAGCGCGAGCACAGCAGGCCTTTCCTGTTGATAATGGGACATAAGGCACCACACACGCCATTTACTCCGGAGAAGAAATACGAAAACATCTACGATGATGTGGAGATTCGCTATCCCTGGACCGCGTTTAACCTGAAAGGCAAACCCTTATGGGTCAAAGAGCGACTGAACACCTGGCACGGCATATACGGCCCAATATTCGGATTTCGTAAAGTCTTCCCTGATACCAGTGCCGAGGGTGTGTTGAAATTCGCTGATTTTGTCCGTGCCTATACAGCTACGATTAAGTCGATAGACGACAGCGTGGGCAGGGTTTACAAGACACTCGAAGAGCTTGGCCGGTTGGATAATACCGTGCTCATTTTCACCAGTGACAACGGCTTCTTTTTGGGTGAGCACGGGATGACCGACAAGCGAACAATGCACGAACCGAGCATCCGGGTCCCATTGTTGGTCAGATACCCCAGGCTTATTCGCCCGGGCACAGTCATCAGCGAGATGGTCATGAATGTTGACCTGGCAGCGAGCATTCTCGATATCTGCGGAGCCGAGCCGATTAAGAACATCCACGGAGAGTCGTGGAAGAAGCTTCTTGCAGGCCAGACGAGCGATTGGCGTAAGTCGTGGTATTATTCATATAACTATGAAAAGCAATTTCCATACACGCCTAACGTTCGTGGGGTAAGGACGGATGAATGGAAATATGTCCACTATCCTAACGGCGATAGTGAGCCGGACCGGTACAAAGCAGAAATTTACAATCTGAAGAACGACCTTCTCGAAACTAAAAATCTGATAGACGACCCAAGATATTCTTACAAAGTCAAGGAGCTCAAAGCTGAGCTTCACCGGCTGATGATTCAGACAGGGGCATTGCCGGACAAAATGCCGCTCTATTTAGGAATAAAAGCAGAGCTGCCTGATGAAAAGATTAGATAAAGTCCGAAGATATTAGATGTATTTAACGCTCTGGTCTGTATTTTCAGTAACTTGACTTGTTTTATCTTGACATTCCCGCAGCTCATTTATATTTGTCCTTTTTTAAATTATGTTGAGGAAATCGCCGATAACGGACTTGTGATTAGTAAATCGTAACCATAAATTGCAATCGAATAGGTTTTAATGGCAAAATCGGGTTTATCCAAAAAATCTCTTGTAATTGTCGAGTCGCCCGCCAAGGCAAAGACTATAAACAGGTACCTTGGTACGGACTTTGAGGTGAAGGCCTCGATGGGACACGTGCGGGATTTGCCTTCAAAGGGGCTTAATGTTGATATAGAAAATAATTTCGAGCCGACGTATGAGATAACGCCCGGCAGGAAACGCACCGTAATATCGTTAAAAGCGGCAGCGAAAAAATGTGATAAGCTGTTTCTTGCTACCGACCTTGACCGTGAGGGCGAAGCAATCGCCTGGCACCTTGCGCAAATTCTTGACGTACCCGAAGAAAAAACCTACCGCGTGATATTCAATGCCATAACTCAATCCACTATAAAGCGCGCCTTTGCCGAGCCGGGCAAGCTCAATATGGACAAGGTTATGGCTCAGCAGGCAAGGCGAATCCTCGACAGAATTGTCGGCTATCAGATAAGTCCGCTGCTGTGGAAAAAAGTTGCGCGCGGTTTGTCGGCCGGCCGCGTCCAGTCTGTGGCCGTCAAAATGATTGTCGAGAAAGAAAGAGAAATTCGTCAATTTGAGCCTGTTGAGTACTGGCTTATACCGGCAGTGTTCACTACCGACCTGCAAAGCAGCTACAGCCGGGAATGGCTTGATTTTGTAACGCCAAAAACTGAAGATGACAATCCGCCCACACTTGCCGAACAGGATAAATGGCTTACAAAGCACAATGCCTTTAAGGCCGAGCTGTACAAGGTTAATGATGAGAAGTTCGAGGCATCGAAGCCCGAAGAAGCCGGGCGGATATTTGAAGCCCTGAAGGAGGCGGTGTTTAACATCGCAGATATAGAAAGGAAGGAGTCCGTTTCACACCCTTCGGCTCCCTTTATAACTTCAACAATGCAGCAGGCGGCGGCAAATCGGTTAGGCTTTACCGCAAAGAAAACTATGGCTGTAGCCCAGCAGTTGTATGAGGGCATTGACTTAGGCTCGATGGGTTCCCTGGGCCTTATTACGTATATGAGAACGGACAGCACGCACCTCTCAGATGAAGCTCTCAAAGAGGTGCGAAATTATATCAGTATGCACCTCGGCCCGGATTACCTTCCTGACAAACCGAAAATTTATGCCTCCAAAAAGGCCGCCCAACAGGCACATGAAGCCATCCGCCCGACCGACGTTGACCTTACCCCCCCGGATATAAAGCCGTTCCTTACCAACGAGCAGCTCAAACTCTATGATATTATCTGGCGCCGCTTTGTAGCCTGCCAGACGGTCCCGGCCAAATGGAATGTAACAAATCTGAATATCACGGCACAGACGTCACTGGGCCGATGCTGGTATAAGACAACCGGCAGGGTGCTGGTCTTCGACGGCTTTACAAAAATCTGGCTGACAGCGTCAGACGAACAACAGTTGCCCCCAATGGAAGTCGGCCAAAAATTAGAGGTAGTTGATATCAGGGCTGAGCAGCATTTCACAAAACCACCCCCCCGATTTACTGAAGCGTCCCTTGTTAAGGCACTCGAAAAAGAAGGTGTTGGCAGACCAAGCACATACGCCACGATAATAAGCACCATACAGGAACGTGGCTACGTCGAGAAACAGGACAAAAGATTCTTCGCCACCGACATCGGTGAGGTCGTTACGGACAAGCTCAACGAGTACTTCCCGAAAATAATGGATATCGCCTTTACACGCTACATGGAGGAACAGCTCGATAAGATAGAGGAACAGCATCTGGATTGGCTTGCTGTTTTGAAAGGCTTCTACGGTCCGTTCAAGCAAAGCCTTGAGACGGCGCAGACCCAAATGAAACATGCCAAAGCCGAAGTTACTCCCAGTGAATATGAATGCCCGAAGTGTGGCCAGCAGCTTGTTTACAGATTCGGTAAAAATGGCAAGTTTCTCAGTTGTTCGACCTATCCGGAATGCAAATTTGCCTGGCCTTGTGACAAAGAAGGCAAAATGCTCGAAGAAAAGATAAGCGCGCATAAATGTCCCCAGTGCGGTAAGCCGATGGTGCATAAAAACGGTCGATTCGGCCCATTCCTTGGATGCAGCGGCTATCCGGATTGCAAAACAACTCTCAAAGTGGACAAGGAAGGCAACGTCTTGCCGCCGAAACCGCCGCCGGAACCCACCGGAATAAAGTGCTATAAATGCAAAGACGGCAAGCTGGTAATCAGGCAAAGCAAGAAAGGACCCTTTTTAGGCTGCGGCAGGTTCCCAAAGTGCAGAACCATAATCAGCATCAAGGAGCTGGACCATCTAAAGCATTTGCAGTCAGCCGGGCAATGGCCGCCCGAAACCTGGGAAGAAGCCGACGAAATCCTCGGAAGAAAAAAAGCCAGAGAAACTGTAAGAATCAGGAAATAACGCGATAGTACCCGTTAAGTGCGTGCCGGTACATATAAGGAAAAGCTCGGCTTACAAAAGACTTTCTTTTCCGTCAAGAATCCGCTTTCAGTAGTCCTTAAACCCTTTCCCGATTGGGAATTCCTGTTTCTAACGGCGTAAAGCCATTTCGCCTGCGCATAGCGATAAATCTTACCACTCCGGTATTGGTGGTCCGCATGGCCAGCTTAATATAAAAGTATTGGGCCTCGGACGTGCTGAGACCTGTTCGACATGCGAATCAACAAAAACCGCATTGGCATAGCCCATCTCCAGGTCCCCACCCGGAGCATTATGGAAGGTGGCGAAGCAATCAGTGTTACCGGGAGGTGTGGAACGTAAATTGTTGTCATTGGTTCCTGCGCCGCTAAGGCCCGGAATAGAAAACGGATTCTCCTCAGAGAAGAAAAACACTCGCTGCGGGTTCTTTACCTGGGACTCCTTCCGAACCTTCTCGTAGCTGGTACGAAATTTTGCTGGCACCGCACCCCACGCGTCGCCGTTGAGGTAGGAATTCATACAGTAACTATATTGAGGTTCGATGGGAATTGTCACGCCGTTACACATGCTGCAGCCCATCATTCTGGCAACAACGTAGAATTCCGGACAAATGTGAATATCTTTGTTCTTCAGATATGGCCAGAGTTCGCCGGCACGGTCCGGGTTATCTACAAGATTCTTGCTCTTATCGTGCCATCCACACCCGACGAAACCAAAATCTTTGCAGAGCCAGGTGAATGAATAAGGAAAAGAGTAATCATTATCGTCCAAGTACATCCTCGCCCCAAACCCATACTCCTTCAGGTTGGCTTTACACATAATTCCCCTTGCCTGCTTTTTCACCCGCTGCAGTGCAGGCATCAGTATCGCCATCAACAATGCGATAATGGCAATCACCACCAGAAGCTCTATTAACGTAAAACCTTTTCGTTTGTGCATAATAGCTCTCCTTTTCTTTCAAAGAAAATTCTTCCGAACCAACATTTTATTTAAATTCTAATGTGCTTCATCGCTGGCTTAACCTGCCATAATTATAACATAAAAGTTGCAAGACCGCATTAAAAAAGATATAATAATTTTGGTGTTTAAAAATAAATTATTTTTACAGAGAACTGAGCGAAATGGATAAAAAAAGGCAAATCGAAGCAAAGCCGCTTGAAATAGTCGAGCCGATAGGTAAACGTGTCCTGATTCGCAAAGACCAGGACAAAAAACAGACTAAAGGCGGTATCCAGCTGCCCGACAATATAGAAATCCCCACGATAACCGGCCGAATCATCACTATTTCCGCTGAGGTTCAAAACTCGCCGGATATACCGCTGCGTCAATACGACAAAGTGCTGTTCAATCCCAAAGGCGCTATACCCGTTGATTTTGAAGGCGATAATCGTCTGTTCGTGGTTGAGGTTGAAAACGTCGTGGCAGTCTTTAGAAAATCATAAAATCGTTCACTGATATAAGCCTGAAACAACAGTCGGCCGGCATGAGCAACGCATAGTCGATAGACTCAAATTCTGACTTGGCGTTGTTACAGTATTTGGGTATATTTGTTTAAAGTATCTATTTGGCCGGCTTAATCATAGTGCGGGAGAAACCCGATTTTTGTGGCGTTCCGCAAAAATTGTGGACATTTTATATTTGTAACGTCATTGCTTATGGCTAACAAAAGAAAAAATACCTGGCCCGCTAAAATAAAGAGGACTTTGACCTCAATACTACCTGTCTCCCCAAGACGCAAAGGCCGATGTATTAATTGTGGGGCTTGTTGTAAACTGCCGAACGTATGTCCCTTTCTCAGGTACAAGCCGGATGGCAAAACTTGCTGCTCTATTTACACAATTCGTCCGTTAAACTGCAGAAAATACCCGCGAACAGAGTCAGAATTTATTACAGCAGATACATGTGGTCATAGATTTGACTAAGGCTTATTTTTCGCACCCACGTCTCAAAAAGGCAAACAAACTACCCAAAAGCAGCAATACGCCTGTGGCGGGCTCAGGTATCACTTCGATGCTTTTCACATATACAACCTTGGGTGATTTCGCTCTTCCTCCTGTACCACTGCTCATGCCGCCCATCTGACCATAGTCCGCAATAGTGCTAACCAAACCGCCCGCGCCACCACCGCCGCCGAAAGATATGCCCTCTTCCGCAACCGACGTATCATTTTCGGTCTGCCCAAATACCGCGATTATAATCTTTGGTTTATCGAGATAAACGACAGTGCTGGTTGCCGCCGGGTCGCTCACATCGCCCAGCCAGTAGATGAATTGATAGCCCGGTTTTGGCACTGCGGTCAAAGTAATCTCCGAATTTAGTTTAAAGTGATGAACACCTGCTATCGGCGTTATTACGCCGCCTTTGCTTGGGGTCTGCTGAAGGAGAAGCGCTACATCGGGCGTTTGGCAATATGCGGGCGCAAACAACCAGCACACAATGATTGCGATGGCTGATATGAGCCCCCTCCATCCAATGAATGGCGGACCCCCCGGTTTCATCACATCCCCCCAGCGATAAAATCAAGCTATGAATTCCGCTTACTTTCACTAATAAGCATGCAGTTTTAAGCTTTGACACTATTATTTAACCAAATTTGCCCCGAAAAGTCAAGTTTTTTCTCGAATTTGCAGCCTTTACTGCCGAACAGCCCAGATGAAACCGGTTGGGATATTTCATATCAGATTATTTATAGGACCTCTCAGAATAGAAGATATGCAGAATTTGTCTGTAAAATTTTATAAAGAAATTGCCTTATGCAATTTTTCATATAACCACCAATCGCTAATCAATTGCCAACTGACAGCCAGTTTTCAACAAGGATTTCAAAGTCGGCTAATAAAAACCCTCTGTTTTCTAAGAAATACGCCCGATAAAGTACCCAATATATTGCCGAGACTGCAGGGTCGGTTCATGACTCCGCCGATAGGCGTCCTGTGGAGTGCTATGTAGTGAGCTTCCAGCCTTCGCAGCCGCTTCGGCGGAGTAGGCACTTCGTAGAGCAGCAACCGCCCTTGCCCGGCTTATTCTGCTGGTTTTTGCGTTTCTTATCGGTCTTCACGGACAAATCGGCTGATGTTGCGAATCGCCTGCCGCAGACGCTGCTCGTTTTCCACAAGGGCAATGCGCATATAATCTTCGCCCCTTTCACCAAAGGCCCTGCCCGGAGCGATTGCAACCTCTGCATGCTCCATCAGGTCTATTGCGTAGTCGATACTGCCTTTGCCCTTGGAATGTTCCTGCGGCACTTTTGCCCATACGAACATTGAGGCCCGTGGCTTTTCCAATTCCCAGCCGAGCCTTACAAGACCCTCGTAAACCACGTCGCGCCGGGATTGATACCTCTGGTTTTGAGCGATTATATCCTCGTCGCAGTGCCGAAGGGCAATAATACCGGCTATCTGTATCGCCTGGAATATGCCGTAATCGTAATAGCCCTTTATCGTAGCAAGATAATCGAGCATGTCCTTATTGCCCGCTGCGAAGCCTATGCGAAAACCTGCCATATTATATGGCTTGCTCATCGTGATAAATTCAACGCCGATGTCCTTTGCACCTTTAACCGAGAGAAAACTTGGCGCTTTGTAACCGTCAAAACAGGTCTCGCCATAAGCGAAGTCGTGGATGACCGCCACGCCGAACCTCTTTGCCAGCTCGACTACCGGCTCGAAAAATCCTTCATCGACGGTCATAGCGGTCGGATTGTGCGGGAAGTTGAGAATCAGCAATTTGGGCTTTGGATACAAATTTTCGATTACCATCGCGACGTTATTGATAAATTTTTCATCGTTTCCCAAAGGCACAGATACAACATTTGCCCCTGCCAATGCCACGGCGTAATTATGTATAGGATAAGCCGGGTCAGGGACAATCGCTGTATCGCCTGTGCCCATCATTGCCAGGCACAAATGACTAAAACCTTCCTTCGAGCCGATACAGGCCAATACCTCCGTCTCCGGGTCGAGCTGCACGTTCCATTTTCTTTCGTATTTTTTCGCTATTTCTCCTCGCAGATTCTTAATGCCCTTGGATGCGCTGTATCGGTGGTTGCGCGGGTCCTGGACCGCTTCACAGAGCTTGTCAACTACAATCTTCGGCGCCGGGTCGGTGGGATTGCCCATCCCCAGGTCGATGATGTCTATGCCCGCCTGTCGTTTGGCAAGTTTTAGCGCGTTCAATCTCCCAAACAAATAAGGCGGCAAACGCATTATCCTTTGTGCCGGTTGAATCTCCCGGTCGGTTGCCCGCCTGCGGGGGGTGGAATCGTAGCCGACTGTAGCGGTTTTTAATTCAGTCATTATCTTCCCCAAATCAAAAAAACAGCCTAATTATTATCATTCCATACAATACAATCGGACAGTCTATACCGAATGGATGAATTTTCAAAGCGATTTTATCCGGCATTGCCGCAGGAGGCAATGCCGGATTATTCGGCCTGCCTTTGCGGACTGCGAATCTGGGATTTCTATCATAATACCTTGTAGCACAAAAGTTTACATTCATTCTTTTTAAAAAATTGGCTTTGATTGGGTTTGTTTTCACTAATTGTCCAATTGAGTTTATTTTCATAAGCCATTTTTTTACAGAACTTTAAGTTCATTTGGGCATCTTGGAAATTGGGTTTGTTTTGCATAATCGTATTAAAACTCACTCTCTATTTGGCCGCTCGTCAGGGCGAAGGCCCTTGCCGGAGCACGTCTGATTCCGCCCTTACGGCCAAAAAGGCACTATCCCCAATACACGATACGATATACGACATACGATATACGATACACTATTCACTATTCACCATTAAATTAGTTAAATATATATCATACATAGATAGGACTTGGCTGTCAAGTGAAATCTGCATTCTCAATTCAAAATTCTCACACTTTTCGCTCCATAATTGGACATTCGCTATTCGATATTTTGTATTCATTGTTCGATAACAATCAATCGCGGGAAAAATGCTTATACGTAAAGCGCGTACGCCAGTACTTTTCTACCGAAAAGTAAGGCCTGGGTACTTATACGCGCTTTACGTATGTGATATTTTAAAAAAGCTCCAAGTTTAAATACTAAAAAACTCATGAACGGCCGAGCTGACTTGCGACTTCCAACATCAGATTTCGGACATCAGACATCTGACAGTTAGCAATTGACTTAATATTTACTTGACGCCGAGTCCGGGCTTTGTATAATACATATCAGCGATATTGGGAAAAGCCGTTTATTGCCCTGTTATAAAATAGATGGGGGGCTGGAGGACAAAAAAATGTGTAATCTACCTCACCATTTCAGCGGCAAATTAACAATCCCGTTACTTGTATTGCTTGCCATCGTATTGATAGCGGTGGTAGTCGCTCTGCCTTCATATGCTGATCCAAATTTTACCTGGGACCGCGCTGTCTACTGGGATATGCGATATCCATCGGCTTGGGCTGGAGGTGGCAAGGCCATTCGAGACGCTCTGGAGTATGTCGGCTATGAAATTCTCGATGCGGACCAGTTAAAGGCTTGGATGGACGCTCGCATTAGCGACGGCATGCCAAGCGTGGTTGTGTTTTGCCATGACATCGCACCGGACACCGTTGTAGAGTCGATGTCGTATAGATGTACGCTTCGACGATATCTTGATGCAGGTGGCAAAATTGTCTGGTACGCGGATATTCCCATGTACTACCAGGGGCACTCCGATGGTACCAGGACCGGGTGGGGGCCTAATGGGTCTATCAACATATTGGGATTTAATGCCGAGGGCGCTCCGTGGGACAGCGAGGATGAGGTGGTTTTCACCCGTGAAGGGCTCAACTGGGGGCTGACACAAACGTGGCAATCCGAACGGCCGACATCCCCCAGTGGTCTTCGTGTTCTGGCTAAAGATGCCAGCGGATATGCCGCGGCGTGGGTGAAGCATTATGTTCCGGGCGATAACTACCGAGGATTTGTCAGGCTGTTTGACCGAGGCGGCGAGCCCAACTTCAACGACGTTAGACGTGTGGCGGAATATCCTCATCATCCTGAGCCGATTGTCTTCGATAACCAGGCAGAAAGCGAAGACGACATCATCGGCGTGTTTTTTTATCCATGGTATAGGAATCTCGATACCAGCGGTTTCTGGTTTCACTGGGAGGGTGGTGGTTGTATACCACCAGTGACATGGCCTGCCAATTACATTCCTAATTATCCGGATTCCTCATGGAACCCGAGCGTGCAATTGTACGACAATACAGATACGGAGGTACTGCGATGGCAGGATAAAGCCATGGCTCGCGCTGGCATTGACATCGCAATCGCAAGCTGGTGGGGAATCGACGGCTACGAGGATTCCGCATTTGCCAAAGCAATTCGGACCTGTAAGAGCGTCCAATGGTGCATTTATTACGAGATGGAAGCATACAGTGACCCCTCGCCGCAGAAAATCTATGATGATCTCAAGTATGTCTTTGATACCTACGGTCCGACACGCAACTATGCCAAGATCGATGGCAAGTGGCTGGTGTTTGTCTATGGGGCAGGCGGCGAAGAGGCAGCTAACCGGTGGAGTGACGCGAAAGCCAGGCTCGCCGCCGACGGATACAATCTTTATCTGAATGGAAATGTGGGCGAGGCCACCCCCGAAACCGCACCGGATCCTTGGAATTCCATTCATTCTTACTGCCCTATTGTTCGTCAGGGGTTTACCAATACGCTTCTTCCTTACGCTGATGACTCTGCCTGGATATCTCCCGGGTTTTGTGCCTGGGTCGAGGACCCTCGTCTGGAGCGCTCGTTGAGCGAGTTCACATCAGCGTGGAATAATATAGTCGCGAATAGAGAAAGTTACCGGTTCATTCTTATCGAGACCTGGAATGAGTGGCATGAAGGCACACAGATTGAACCAGGCCAGGAGATTGTTCCCGATCCGAGCGGCTACTACCCTGCCGGATACGATTATGGGTACGATTTCATTGATGCGATTGGGCCTGCTGCAATTAATGAGCTTCACTGGAAATCCAGTGGACATCGTCCTGTTCCGCCTGTCAGATTAGAAGCTGAAGAAATGATTTGGGAAGAGGGAGCATTAGCAGAAAGCCCTTCTGAGTGCAGGATTCCTGAAGAAGATATTCGAATTGGTTCATCAATTTTTGTCCCAAATTCAAATGACGTGACATTTACTATAAGGGCAAAGTCTGTATTAAATAAGGCTGGAAGATTGCTTGGTAGGCCAGAGCTCGTACTTTATTTGGATGATGCAGCAGTCCGCCAGTGGGAAGTTCAATCTTTAACTTACCAAGATTACTCTTCTGTTGTGTCCCTTAATAAAGGCATCCACAAAGTGGAAGTGGGATTTGATGAGCCAACAGGTTCTGACTGGGACCTTATAGTGGATTTTGTTGATGTTATATTTACTACTCCTCAACCTGCACCTCCCCCTCCCCCTGCACCTCCCCCTCCCCCTCCGGCCAACCCTCTGTCCGAGGCGTTGGACACGGCTTTGAGTTTCACCGCGGGTGGCAGCGCGAAATGGTTTGGTCAGACCACGACGTCGTACTACGAGGGAAATGCGGCGCAGAGCGGGGATATCTCAGACAATCAGGACTCGTGGATGCAGACGATGGTGAGCGGGGCAGGAACGGTGAAGTTCTACTGGAAGGTATCATCTGAGGAAGATTTTGACTTCCTGGAGTTTTACATCGACGGCTCGCTGCAGGAAAAGATCAGCGGCTCGGTGAACTGGCAACAGAAGATGTATACGTTCTATACTTCGGGTTCGCATACGTTGGAATGGCGATATATGAAGGATGGAAGCGGGGACTCCGGTAGCGATTGCGGCTGGGTGGACAAGGTGGAGTGGGTGACTAACTAACTTGCGGGCGTTGAGAATTGACTCCGCCAGAGGCGGATTTCCGCTGCGCTTCAATATTGTCCCTGCTACCCGCTTTTGCAGGGGCAAGCTTCACGGGAACGACATTTATGCTATTTTGTCATAATCTCTTACAATACAATCGGATAGTCTTTATCAATGGGATGAATTTTCAAACCATTTTATCCTTCACTCCAATAATTGTGAGCACTCTCCAGACAAGCTGACATAGCCGAAAAACCTTGACTATAGTTCCTATAGGTGATATAATTATAAGTCGAAAAAACAGGATTGATTCAGTTCATTCTTCAGGAGGACAAAATGAGCAGAGCAACCACAACTTTTGGATTACTTCTATTGCTCGTTATTTGTGTTCTTTGCCAACCGGTCGAAGCCCAGACGAGCACCTACGTGTTCCTGTCCGACCAAAGTAAAGTAGTCCAGACCGGCGGGATTGCCGGAGTCCACTGGACCTATTCCGTCAAAGGACAGTTCGAGCTTACTGTCGATCCGGACGGTGCCACCGCTTCATTCGCCCATGTCGATGCGAATGCGACGGACGACAGCCCGTTCAAACGCAACCTGGACCCCAACCACGTGTTCAGCATGACGTCGCTGGTCGGCACGGTTGTTGACGATACGACGATCTCGTTTACGGGCAATGCCTCCGACGGCAGCGATGTTCGCATTACGGTGACCCTCCAGGACGATTTAGCCCACCTTATCGGCCAGACGACTCCGCCGCCTAATAGCGCCGACTTCTTTATCTTCAACCTGGATGCAGTCGCTCAACGCAAATATGGCGGCGGCACCGGAGAACCCAACGACCCCTACCTGATATACACAGCCGAACAGATGAACGCAGTTGGCGCCGAACCAAACGACTGGGACAAGCACTTCAAGTTGATGGCAGATATTGACCTTTCGACCTATACAGAAACAGATTTTAATATCATTGGATATTATGAAAGTTATGGTTCTCTTAATAATAAACCCTTCAGCGGAGTATTTAGCGGAAATAATAAAAAGCTCTTAGGCTTTAACTACAGTTCTATTTATAGAGATGGCGTAGGAATTTTTGGGTACGTTAAGGGAGAAAATGCTGATATCAGAGATTTAAGATTGATTGACCCTAATGTTGATGCGGGGACGGGGGATTACGTTGGCTCGCTGGTTGGCTGCCTGGAACAAGGGACCCTTACCAACTGTTATGCCCAGGGCTGCAGCGTTTCGGGGGCTTTTCATATAGGCGGACTGGTAGGGGCTAATTATAGTACAATCGCAGGTTGTTGTGTCAGCGGCAGCATTTCGGGAAATTACCAAGTTGGCGGGCTCGCGGGGCTCAATTCATCGACTGGCAAAATCTCCAAATGTTATTCATCGAGTGCCGTTTCAGGACAGTCATCGGTAGGCGGATTCGTGGGACTAAATGCCGGGTACGGAACGATTGTCGATTGCCATGCTACAGGCAGTGTTACCGGAACAACGAAAGTCGGAGGTCTGGTGGGGGAAATTTGGACCGGCACAATCACAAACTGTTATTCAGTAGGAAGCGTTACAGGAGCAACTGATGTTGGCGGGCTAATTGGAGACAAGGATGAATCTATTGAGTCTGAATGTACGGATTCTTTCTGGGATATTCAAAGCAGCGGGCAGGTAAGCAGTGCTGGGGGGACAGGGAAGACGACGGCCGAGATGCAAACAATAAGCACGTTTACCGATGCCGGCTGGGATTTTGTTGGTGAGAGTGAAAATGGCACTGAGGATATCTGGAGCATCTGCGAGGGAACGAATTATCCGAGGCTCACCTGGCAAATCCCGGCAGGCGATTTTGTCTGTCCGGATGGCATCACGATAGAAGATTTTGTGTTTTTCATAGAGCACTGGCTGGATGAAACTTGCGATTTAAGCAATGATTATTGTCAGGGTACAGACCTTGATAAGTCCGGTACTGTCGATGTAGCCGACTTTGAAATCCTTATTGATAACTGGCTGGCAGTTGGCAATGATGAGTGATTAGTTGATTAGAGAATTAGTGGATTAGCGATTAGTTTATCAGGTGAACAGGAAATCAGGTGGTAGGCTATCAGGACAGCAGGGTATCAGGTAAATGAATAGAAGGCGGACGATGGAAGAAGTGAATTATTGGATTAGAGAAGTAGTTAATTAGTGAATTAGTGACTAAGAGCATTACTCTTGTATTTTGTTGTTTCGGTATTGAATATAGGCTTCGCGCATCGCTACGTAAGGTTCCAGCGACGCAGCTTTGAAGTCTTCGTACTCTCCAACGTGAAATGAGCCCTCGTTTATGGCCGTCCCGGCGGATATACCTACCGAGGTCTCCCACGGTTCGACATAGCGCACGGGATTTAGAAACTGGTCGCCTGCCATACCCACCGAGTCCCGTACGGTCGATGGGCCGAATAACGGCCAAACAATATAGAAGCCGTTGTCAAAACCATGTATCGCAAGGGTCTGGCCCAGGTCTTCCTGAACGGGTTCCAGCCCGTATTTGTCTCTTGCCGGGTCACCGAACCCCAGAACACCTGCCGTGGTATTGACCAGGAACCGGCGCAGCTCAGTGTCGGCGGAATCCCCTTTTCCCTGCAGCAGGCAGTTTACGTAACGAGCGGGTGTCGTGAGATTATGGAAGAAATTGCGCACACCGGCTCGAGCCGGTTCTGGTACAATCGCTTTGTATGTCTGGGCGCACGGTTTCACTACCCAGAAGTAAAGTGTGTCATTAACGTTGTACATTAACCGATTCCAGGGCTCCAGCGGGTCGGCTACCTCCACTATCCGCTCGTCAATCTCCTCTTCCAGCAGGTCAAAATCCTCATCTCGATTCTCGATTCTTGATTCTTGATTCTCGTCGAGTATTGAGCATCGAGTATCGAGTATCGATTTCTCGGAAACCGCGCAGCTCGTCGCCATGACAGTCAAGAAGATGATAGCCCATGCCTGTGTTTTCATACCTTTCCTTTTGACGACTGTGTTTGATTCTCTTGATGCCATCTTATAGTAATCGGTTCGAACTCTCAAGTTTCCTTACCAAAAGGTTTCACGAGAATCAGCATTTGTGGCAGGAGGGTAAGGGCGGCGAGAAGTGCAATAAGCAAGGCTAATCCGGTCAGCAGGCCGAAATAAACGCTCGGAATGAAATTGGACATAACGAGGATGGAAAAGCCGATGATAATAGTAATCGTGGTATAATACAAAGCGCGGCCAATGCTTCCATGGCATCGATGCATTGTAGGCAGATACCTGCGGTCTTTCTGAAATTCATCTTTGAATCGGTGGATATAGTGAATCGTATTATCGACGGCCATTCCCAGGCTGATAGCCGCTATGGTTATGGTCATCATATCCAGAGGGATGTTCAGCCAGCCCATCACTCCGAGCACACCTGCGATTGCAAGCACGTTCGGAAGCATGGCGATCAGAGCTAATTTCATCGACCTCAAGAGCATCAAAAACATCCCGGTCAGCAGCAGCACAGTAATGCCCAGAGTCAGTATCTGGGAACCAAAAAGGCTTTGCAGCATATTGTTGTACAGGACCAAAAGACCGGACAGATGAATATTTTCCTCATTAAGCTCCAGCATGCCGGTGAGGTCTTTCTTGATTTTTTTCAGCAGCTCGTTACGCCTCAGAGTCTTCTCGGAATCCCTGACCCGGGCCCAAAAGCGGACCTGATTATGCTCTATTGAGACGTAGGGCTTGATAAGCATGGTCTTGAATTTTTCCGGGGTTTCATTGTAGAGTAAAGCAAGTTCAAAACTGTCCAGAGGCCTGCCGCCGTTTAGCTTCTCCGTAATTCTCAATAAGGTGGCCAATGATAACACCTTGCCGGTTTCCGGAAGGCTGTCAAGATAATTGTGCACGGCCTTGACGCGGGCCATCTTTTCGGCGTTGAACCAGTATTTCTTATCCGCTGCGGCCTCATCGTATTCTTTGAATTCATCAAATTCGTCGAATGTCTCATCACTTTCTGTCGCAGCGGACTCGCCGCGACCAGCCGTGCCGGAGCCGCCTCTCGGCAGGTGCGTCGCAGCGGGGGCCGGGGATGCTGTCGGAGTGCCGGGTTCCTCGAAATCTATAATTACATCCAGTGGAGTGGTGCCGCCGAGTTTTTCATCGATTACTTTCATGCCCTTATGTATCTCGGTATCTTTGTGAAAGTAGTCGATAAAACAATTTTCCACGTCTAATTTCGAGATGCCGATAATGCTGCCGGTAAGGAACAGGCCGCTGACACCCACAATCAGCAGACCGTGTTTTTCGGTAAATTTCGCCAGGATGGATGTTATAGGGAAACGCCATTGGCCTGTTTTGGGGGGCGTTTCTCTTGGTATCAGTATCAGCACCGCAGGAAAAAGCAGAAAGGTCTCAATCAATGACACAATCAAACCTCCTATCATCATCCAGCCAAAGTTGATGACCGGCAGGATGTTACAAAGCACCAGAGAAGCAAAACCGGCTATCGTGGTCAGTGCCGCGTACTCACAGGGCGTCAGTTTTGAAAGAACCGTGTCAAGAATCAGCCGGCGATTGGATGCTTGCGGATTCCGGACAAGCAGCTCTCGATAATACACAATCAGATGAATCACAATGGCCAAGGTGATAATTAGCTGCAAAGAGATGAAATTGGAGGATATGACCGTTACCTCCCAGCCGAACCATCCCAGCAGGCCAATCATGCAGATTACGGAAATCACGCAGCAGAGCATCGACAGTAATATCCAGCGTATTCTCCTGAAGATGATAAACAGCATAAGAATCAAAAAGAGCAGAACCCCAAGACCAAACACCTTCAGGTCGTTCTTGATGAAGGTTATCATATCGTCTGCAATCATACTGACGCCCCCAAGAAACAGCTCTGCATCTTGGCGGTAGTTATTCATAATGGCACGTATCGCCAAAATGTCCCGATGGCGCCGCTGTCTCATTACGTCTTTATATTTACGGTATTGCTCCTCCGCGATCTTCAGCTCGGAAAGCTCTGCTGGAGTCAGTGAGCCGGTGTCTTTTTTTTGCCGCAGCTCATTGCGGTGCTCCTGCAATTCGCCATAAGCATCATCGTCTGATAAATAGACTAACAGAGCCGTAGTCTTTAAGTCCGAGCTTATTAGCAGGTTCTGATAAATAGGGCTCTGGCGGAGTTCAATCCTGGCCAGGTTCATATCTGTCGTTGGTGATTCGAGTGTGGGCAGCTCACCCGTAAGCTCCTTGAATGGGACTGGTGGACTTTCCACTAAAGGCACGTCCAGAATGGAAAGCACCGATGAAACTCCCTCTAAAGAACGTACATCGTCTCGTAGAAGAGCTAATGTTCTCAATGTTTTTTCCGAGAACAGGTTGTCACTGGGGGTATATGTCAGGATCAAAAAGTCTTGTTGTTCGTAGCGGGAGCTGATAACACGCGCGTAGCGCAGGTCTTCGTCGTTCTCCAGAACTAAAGTCTCGGCGGAGGCATCCAGTCTGAAGCCTCTGGCCTGGAAGGCGAGAAAACCGGCCGCTGCCAGTACGCAGAGAATGATTGTCTTAGGATGTCCCAGGACTATTCGGTCGAAAAGGAATAGTGCCGCTGATTGATGTTTCGTCATAATACCGTGCCTGCTCAGCATATTGGGGTTCAATCATTTGGTGGCTTCTCCAGCCGAGAAAGAAGGTCCTTAACAGTGCCCCGGCTAAGAATTTCGTCGAATTGCGACCGGTAGGTCAGGAGGATGCTGACGCCTTGTATTTCCACATCATATATCTTCCAGCGTTTGTCTATCTTGCGAAGCTTGTATAGTATGGCCACCTTTTTATCCTCGTGTATTAGTTCCGTTGGGATAGATATAGTATTCTTTTTCTTTTGCTCTGCCGGCCTGAACAGGACTTTTTCATCTTTGTAAAGAGAGACTTTATCAAGATACGAGCTCTTAAGCCGTTCGCTGAAAAGCTGGATGAACTTCTCGCGTTGCGGTGGGGTAAATTTTGGCCAGTGTGTTCTTCCCAGTGCAAGTTTGGCCATCAAGGGGAAATCAAATACCGGACTTATGACTTTACTGATTTGGTTCTCTTTGTCTTTCTGGTCCATGTCCTTCTTCTGAAGTATCGAAATAACGGCATCCCACTTGTAACGCAAAAGCTCATTCGGGTCCTTCGGGATATTCGGGTCGGCGGGCTCGTTCGGTTCATTCAGGTTATTCGGGTCATTCGGGTCATTCGGGTCCTTATTATCCGCATTGACAACCTGACAGGCAACCAGCAAAACCAGACCTGCACAAAGCAACCTGAGCCAAAATCTTTTCCGGCTGACTTTATCCATTTAAGAATCTCTCCTTATAAGGCAATGCGAAAATTTATTCTCATTCGACTGTTGATGGTAATCTGTTCGAAGCATTTTTAAATCTTTCGGGGTTTCAAAGTGGTTTAGATAGGACATTATTTGAATTCCATAGTCTAAATTTACAAAAAGTTTAAAAATCTTCAAAAGATACACTCGCAGAATAGTTTGGCGCTTCTTTGGTTATTTGTATATCGTGCGGATGCGACTCGCTGACTGAAGCTGCGCTTATACGAACAAATCGGCTGTTTTTTTTAAGCTCTTCAATATTTCGCGCTCCGCAATAGCCCATACCTGCTCGCAGTCCACCGACTAACTGATAGACAAAATCACTGAGTGTCCCGCGGTATGGCACCCGCCCCTCGACTCCTTCGGGCACGAGCTTGCTTCTCTCGGTCGAGCTGCTTTGTCCGTACCTTTCCGCCGAGCCTTTGACCATCGCCCCTAAAGAGCCCATACCTCTGTATTCTTTGAACTGTCTGCCTTTATAGATTACTAATTGGCCCGGACTTTCTTTCAGGCCGGCAAACAGTGAGCCTATCATCACACTCGAAGCCCCGGCTGCTATCGCCTTGGTTATATCGCCGGACTGCCTTATTCCTCCGTCGGCAATAACCGGAATATTATGCTTTTGCCCCGCCTTGGCGCAGCTGATTATCGCAGAAACCTGAGGCACTCCCACACCGGAAATTATCCTGGTTGTGCAGATAGCGCCGGGCCCGATGCCGACCTTCACAGCGTTGGCGCCGGCTTCTATTAAATCCTCCGCCGCCTCAGCGGTGGCGATATTACCCGCAATCACATCGATGTCATACTTGGATTTAATCTTTTTTACGGTATCGATGACGTTCTGCGAATGGCCGTGGGCGGTATCGACCACGATAATATCCACGTCCGCTGCTATTAAGGCCTCGATTCGCTCATGCTCGTGCACGCTCACCGCAGCGCCGACCAGCAGCCGGCCTCGCCGGTCTCTGGCCGCTATCGGATATTGCTGAACGCGGTCGATGTCCCTCATTGTAATCAGCCCTGCTAATTTGCCGTCTCCATCAACAAGCAGCAGTTTCTCAACCTTATGTTCCTGCAGAATCTCCTTGGCCTGCTCAAGAGTCGTGCTGGCCGGGCCTGTAACAAGATTGTTCTTGGTCATTATAGAGCTTATCTCGACGTCATAGTCTTTTAAAAATTTCAAATCTCTGCGTGTCAGAATACCTACCAGCTTTTTGCCATCGACGATGGGTATGCCCGATACGTTCTGCTCGTTCATCAGCTCCTGTGCTCTCCTGACGGGCTGGCCCGGCGATAATGTTACCGGGTCGAGAATCACGCCGTGCTCGGAGCGTTTGACCTTGGACACCTCTCGCTTTTGTGCCTGGACCGAAAGGTTCTTGTGAATTATGCCGATACCGCCTTCCTGGGCCAGCGCTATTGCCAGTGCCGACTCGGTAACCGTATCCATAGCAGCCGAGACAATCGGTATATTTATCGTGATATTGTTGGTCAATTGTGTGCGGGTGTCCGCCTGGCTCGGCACAAAATCGCTTTGGGCCGGTATCAGCAGCACATCGTCGAAGGTTATTCCCTCAGCGACAATCTTATTCTTATCCATTTCTTGCTCCAATAAGAAATACCAGCCCCCGCGTCTCCCGACGCGAGCCGGGGAGGCGGGCAGTTTCATTCCTGCACAATATTGAGCAACGAGTATAATATTGCTGCAAACCATCGTCAAACCTATTTTTCTCCCCCTGCCATATCTCTTCTTGACATCCATAGTTTTTTTTGTTCTAATAATCAATAATTCAACAGTAGGAGGCTGACTTATAATGCACCGGAATCGTATCTATTGGCCCCGTGATGGTTTGTCGGAAGTTATTCGGCCGGTACTTATTATGGTGGGTTTGATGACCACCACTCAGCCGGTTATCGCCGCAGGGCCTGGCGTGTTCAGCATTCGTGACTACGGGGCTGTAGGTAATGGCAAGGCACTTGACACTATGGCGATAAACAAAGCAATTGAGGCCTGTGCCCAGACCGGTGGCGGCCAAGTCCTGTTCCCGCCCGGTAGATACCTCTCGGGCACCGTGCATCTCAAGAGTCACGTAACGCTCTTTCTCGAAGCCGGCGCCACGCTGGTCGGGACCACAAATCTCGACAAATACCAGTATCCCATACCCCCTGCATTCATGCCCGAAGCCGGGTGGGGCAAGTGGCACAGGGCGTTACTCCTCGGCGATGAGCTGGAAGATATCGCGATTGCCGGCCAGGGCGTGATTGACGGCAACAAAGTCTTCGACCCCACCGGCGAGGAACGGATGCGAGGGCCGCATACCTTCGTGTTCATCAATTGCCGCAAAGTTACAGTGCGCGATGTTTCTTTCGTGGACTCGGCCAACTACGCCATTCTCTTCCAGATTAGCGACCAGGTGGACATTCGCAATGTCAAATTCACCGGCGGCTGGGATGGCGTACATTTCCGCGGTGCGCCAGACCGACCCTGCAGGGACGTGAGCATCGTGGGCTGCCACTTCTTCACCGGGGATGACTCTATCGCAGGTCGTTATTGGGAGAATACCCTGATTTCCGATTGCATTGTGAATTCCTCTTGCAATGGTATCCGGCTTATCGGCCCGGCCAAGCACCTGATTATTCACGATTGCCTCTTCTATGGTCCCGGTATCCATCCCCACCGCACCTCGAAGCGTCACAACATGCTTGCCGGCCTCAACCTGCAGCCCGGCGCCTGGGACGCCACGCAAGGCAGTCTCGACAATGTGCTGATTTCCGATGTCACAATGCACAACGTTTCCACGCCGTTTCACTTCTCGCTGAAACCCGGCAATACCGCCGGGAGCATAGTCGTCAACCGCGTAACGGCCACCGGTGTGTATCGGGCCGCCTCTTCAGTCGAAAGCTGGGCGGACACGGCTTTCAAGAACGTCGTCTTCCGGGATGTAACTATCGAATACAAAGGCGGGGGCACACTGGAACAGGCGGGCAAGAGCGTGAAGTCGCCGGGTGTAGATGCCCGGCCGCTGCCGGCCTGGGGCTTCTACGTGCGGAATGTGGACAATCTCCAGTTCGACAATGTCAGGCTGCGCTGTGAGAAAGAGGACTTGCGGCCCGTGCTTATCTGCAACGGCGTGAGGCAGCTTACACTGGACGGCTTCAAGTTCCCGCATTCAGACGGTGCTGCGAACCTGATGGTTCTGGATAACGTTGACCAGCTTCAGGTTCAAGAGGCCGATGTATCACTTGTGCAGCCGCGGTGCACGGATATAAGACTTACTTCGGATGATGTTTCAGGCCGCTTTGTCACGGGTGGAAAGTACACAGTAAGCGTGGCAGTGGAAAATGGTAGTGAGGGAGGGCTGGCAAAGGTCGAAGTAACTGTTATTGAGCGGACGACCGCGCGTTGGGTGTGGCTGCAACCCAACGAGAAGAAAGAGGTCGTTTTCCGAGGGCTAACCTCGCCGGGCCCTGGGACACATGAGGTCAGAGCAGGGAATCTTAGCAAGAGCCTGATTGTCGAGGAGCAGCAGTAAGTCGGAGGAGGAAGGTTTGCGCCGGTCATAACAAGCCGGACGACCCACAAGAATCAGGTAACTAATGGCAGCCGCCGGGGTGCTCTTCAATCGCGTGTGAGTAAGCACTTGCAAGCCATTCTGGGTCATGTATAATCCAATGTGATTTTGGGTTTATATTTAGTGCTCTGTCAAGGTTCAAATGACGGTTTGTTATTCCCGCGAAACCTGTCCTGAGCAGAGTCGAAGGAGCGGGAATCCAGATTTATTGATTGGTCTGGATTCCGCATCAAAGCCTGCCCTGAGCGAAGCCGAATGGGTGCGGAATGACATCCCTCAAAGCACGCTTGACAAAGCGTTAGATTATTTTCGGGAGGAATACTATGGACCGTCGTGAGTTTCTAAAATTCGGCGCAGCCGGTCTGGCTTTTTCAGCTATCGGTAACTACACCCCTCTGTTTGCCAGCCAGAAGTCGAAACGTGTCGGGTTGATTGGCTGCGGCTGGTACGGCAAGGGTGCTCTGTTCCGTCTGCTTCAGGTCGCGCCGGTCGAGGTGGTGTCGTTGTGTGACGTGGACAGGAAGATGCTGGCCGAGGCTGCCGAGATGGTGGCCGCCCGCCAGACGTCGAAGAAAAAGCCTCGCACCTACGGCGACTACCGCGAGATGCTCGAGCGGGAAGAGCTCGATATCGTGCACATCGCCACGCCCGACCACTGGCATGCGCTGGCAATGATAGCCGCCGTCAAGGCCGGCGCCGATGTCTATGTCGAGAAACCCATCAGTGTGGATGTCGTCGAGGCGCAGGCCATGCTTGCTGCAGCCCGAAAGTACAACCGGGTCGTGCAGGTGCACATGCAGCGGCGCAGTACGCCGCATCTAATCGAAGCTCGTGACAGAATCATCAAGGAGGACAGGCTTGGTAAGGTCGGCCATGTCGAGATTTGCTGCTACTATCACATGCGCGCCCGGGGGAATCCGCCCGATACGGCTCCACCCGAACATCTCAATTATGACTTGTGGACAGGGCCGGCCCCGATGCGACCGTATAACTCATTGGTGCACCCGCGGGGCTGGCGGGCCTTCATGGAATACGGTAACGGCATCGTCGGTGACATGTGCGTGCACATGCTCGACATGGTACGCTGGATGCTCGATTTGGGTTGGCCAAAGCACATTAGCTCTTCCGGCGGCATTTTGGTAGATAAGGACAGTAAGGCCAACATAACCGATACCCAGACAGCCACGTTCGACTTCGACGGCCTGCCTGTGGTCTGGACGCATCGCACCTGGGGCAATGCGCCCGACCCTGATTATCCGTGGGCTGCTTTCATCTATGGCGATAAGGGAACGCTTAAGGCCGACGTCCATAAGTACGATTTCATTCCTCGCGGCAAGGGCGAACCGGCTCATGGCGAGGCGCTCTACGAGTACGACCAATTCCCGGAGGATGAAACCGAGAAGGACCTGGAACGTCACGTGGCCTCCGCAATCCGCCGGCACTGGAAGAACTTCTTAGAAGCGATAGAGACTCGCAGTAAGCCCGTGTCCGATATTGAGCAGGGCTACATTACTGCTGCCGCGTGCATCCTGGCCAATATCTCGTGCCGGCTCGGCCGGTCGCTTACATGGGACCCTGAAAAAGGCCGGGTCGTGGAAGATTACGAGGCGAACCGTCTGTTGCGTCGGCCGTACCGTCAACCGTGGGTCCATCCTGAGACTGAAAGCGTCTGAATCAGACCGTAGTCTCGCGTTAACTCTGTAGATTGCGGTTGCCGGCAGCGCATTCCGTCCGGATGTTCATATATCCATTGCCCGAAGTGTGGGTCGAGATTTAATCCCATATTATATTTGGAAATATATTGACACACTTAGTTTTCAATGAAATAATTAAAAAATTCACCCTTAATAAAGGGTGTTTTTGTTTTTTAACCTGCGAAAGGATAATATTATGAACAATTTCTTCATTAGACTAAGAGTTTTGACCTGCTTTGTAGTATTCTTTATTGCTTTCAGCTTGAGTTGTCGGTCCAAGTCCCCTGAGCAGGCCGATGTCGATAAACCTCAGCCGGCCCCTGCCAAAATCGAAGCCGAAGCCGACGTCAATTTAGCTGAACCCCAACCTGCTGAAGAACCCGCCGAAAGCGTTGCTGTAACTGTCAACGGCGTCGATATTACCGAGGCCGAGCTGGGAAAAATCATCAAGCCGCAGCTTGAGAAAATGGCCCAACAAGGCAAACAGCTGCCGCCTGCCTTTGCTCAGGCATACGAAAAACAGCTCAGACAACAAGCCCTCGATAGAATAATTATTGGACTGCTGCTGGATGAAAAGGTAAAAGAAGCCAACATAGTGCTTACCGAAGAGGAAGTGATTAACCAGATCAAAGAAATCCTTGCTGCCCAGAGACCGCCATTATCATTAGAGGAGTTCAAAAAGACAAGAGCCGAATCCGGCCAAAGCTTTGACGAAGTAAAAGAACAAATCCGAAAGGGACTGGCATATCAAAAAGTTGTGGAAGCTCAATGGGCTGGCAAGATAAATATTACGGAAGAAGATGCCAAAAAGTATTATGATGAAAACCCGGCGCAGTTCGAAGTAAAAGAGCAAGTCAGAGCAAGTCATATTCTCATAAAACCTGATACCACCGACCCTAACGCCGACCCGAACCAGGCCAAAGCCGAGGCAAAAGCAAAGATTCAGGGTCTGCTTGAACAAATCAAAAACGGAGCCGACTTTGCCGAATTGGCCAAAGCCAACTCAGACTGTCCTTCAGCGGCACAAGGCGGTGATTTGAATTTCTTCGGAAGAGGCCAGATGGCACCCCCCTTTGAAAAGGCCGCATTCGAGCTGGAAGTAGGAAAGGTCAGTGATATTGTCGAGACCAAATTCGGATACCATATAATAAAAGTTACTGACCGCAAGGACGCCAGCACCACTTCGTTTGAGCAGGCCAGGAACGACCTCATAAAGAAGCTAACGCAGAAAAAACAGACCGAATTAACCAACAAATATATCGAATCGCTCAAGGCCGCAGCGAACATAGTTTACCCGCCCGGCAAAGAACCAACACCGCCTGCACCTCGGCCCCGGTAATCCGTCGTTCGAATCAGCACTTACGATTTGGGTTCCCGCCTTGCGGGGTCCCTCAAAAGTGTAGCCGGGTCGAGATTGTCTGATTCTATGTCCTTAAAATATTTTACTGTGCCGACTTTCAGCTCATCTGCGGCCTCTTCATCGCAGACAATAATGCCCTTCGGGTGCATTTGCAGGGCGCTGATTGTCCACATATGATTTACGCCCCCTTCGATAGCATGTTGTAATGCACGGGCTTTATTATGACCGTTAACTATAATCAGCACCTCCTCGGCATCCATAACAGTCCCTACGCCCACTGTCAGAGCGGTTTTGGGTACTTTGTCAACGTCATTATCAAAGAATCGCGAATTAGCCACGAGCGTATCGTAAGTCAGTTTCTTAATGCGTGTCCTTGACGACAACGACGAAGCCGGTTCATTAAACGCTATGTGGCCGTCAGGGCCTATGCCGCCGAGAAAGAGCTTAACGCCGCCTGCCTTTTTTATTTTTTTCTCGTAGCTCGCACATTCGGCTTCGAGGTCCGGCGCATTGCCGTTGAGGATGTTGACATTCTTTTTTTGAATATCTATGTGGCTGAAAAAGTTGTTCCACATAAATGAATGATAGCTTTCAGGATGCTCCTCAGGCAGATTCACATATTCGTCCATATTAAAGGTAATAACATTTTTGAACGAAACCACCTTTTTCTTATTGAGTGTTATTAGCTCTTTATATACTCCCAGCGGCGAAGAGCCTGTGGGAAGGCCCAGCACGAAAGGTTTGGCCTGGCTCGGCTCAAATTCATTTATACGATTAGCTATGTAATTAGCACTCCATTTGGCTGCCGACTTATAGTCCGGCTCAATTATCACTCTCATAAATTTGTCCCTCTTCGAATAAATGGTAACTGGTTATTGGTAATTGGTTATTGAGTCTTTTGTCTTGTGTCTTGAGTCTTTTCAGGCAGTTTCTCCACTCGGCTGATAAGCTCATCGCCGAGCGTTGTTTTGCTGGTTATATGTTTTTCGATTTCCAAAACGAAACTATTTTCTTCGAACGTCCCCCTAACCTGCCTGAAATCGGCCTGCTTCGTTTCTTTCTCGCCGTCCAGCCCGTACCCAATTTGAGCGGTAGCGGCAAATTCTTTTTTTGCGTCAGCGTAAAGCATACGGTCAAGCTCTACGACCGCCGTCTTCCATTTCGTTACCAGCTCAATAATATCGTCTGCAGTTATCCGCTCAAGCGTTTTGCCTAAGCGCTGCTGCAAGACGTTTGCCGCCCAGGACCATTCGTATGCAGGATAATTGTCATACATAGATTGAAATGCATTTGTCAGCTGTTCCAATGTGCTGATAGTACCGTTTTCAATGCTGCAGAGCATCTTTTGCACAGCTTGTTCCGGAGCAAACAAGCCGGCTAAGTCCACCCATTTGCCGGGCCCTGTATTGGTTTCCGGCATCAGAGCCTCTCGAAGCTCATCAACGCTTGTAAGCTGCTTGTCTTCCAATCGCTTAATCAGACAATTGCCTAAGAATTTATCAGTACCTATCTGGTAAAGTTCAATGCCTCTATCCAGCGCTGAGTTTTTAATCCTGACGTTATGGTAGGTAAAGTAGTCGGTGTTCTGGCCGGACGTTGCTTTAAGGTTCGCAAGCAGCTGGCAGCCGTTAAGCATCTTTTGAATCGTATATGGGCTTAAAAGTTTGAAATTTATGTAGTCCAGCTTCCTTGGGTCTTTTCGCTTGTCTCGTCTCGGCCATTTTCGAGCATCGCGAACAGTCCCTACACTGCGTAAATTCACGCCGGGCACAAGAATACTTTCGTCTTCGTGCTCAATAAGGTATGAAAAAGGCAAATCCGAAGTATCCGAGTTCTTATAATGTCGGCCCATCACAACGGTAAACGCCCCGACCTTTGCCGGCCAGAGCATATATGAATCGCTTGCGGTCTTTGAGCCGCGTTCGACAACGCCTTGATGGGTCGGCCCCAGTTTGTACATATGATTGCTCTGGTTGGTTCCGCTGCCGGCGTTCAAAAAGGAAAACAGCCCGGAGATTAGGAGCGTGGATTTATGATGTGTTACGGTATAAGGCCCGGCAAATATCGAGCAGGCCTCGCCGTGAAACCCGCCGCAGTTCGCGAAGAACACCGAGTTTTCCGCTGAATACTGCTTGGCTAACACAGTGCCCTGACCGACAAAGCATTTATATATAATTGTCCCATCTGTAATCCTCGAGCCGCTGCACACAATAAAATCTTCTGCAAAAACACCGGGTCCAATATAAACAGGGTCCTCCGGACAGCTATTGACCGAACCGTTCTCCAATCTGCTCACGCCCTCTATCACGCTCGCAGGTCCTACTTTGGTGTTCTTGATAATTCTGCAGTTAATAAGCCTGGCGCCTGCGCCCACAGCTCCCATAGAACAGGTAGCAGAGGCGGTGTAGCCGGCTATCATTTTTTGCAGCTTTTCAATTACTTCGGGCCGGTGACGATAAAATGCTATTATATAAGCCGTATGAGCAGACAAATGGTCATAAATTGCTATTTCTCTCCCGCCGGCCTCATTAACAACAGCAACTTCCGTGCCGTTTCCGAATGAGCTTTCGCCTTCTACCGCAAGCAGGTCAATGTTATCTATCACTACGTCATCTTCAATTATATAGTTGGCGATATAGTTCCGTACATGACTTATATATACGTTATTGCCGATTATACAGTTATGTATAGTTGCATGACTAATCCCGGCCGGCTTTTTAACCCCGCCGAAAAATGACACCTGTTTTTCAAAAACACCTAACTTTACCTCCCCGCAGAAATGCGTCGATTTCACTGTATCTGCTTTAAAACCCTCGGCAACCTGGACCTTCGACCAGTCCTCACAGCTACATCCCTGGTTGGTTAGTTGAGTGATTTGCTCCGCAGATAGCGGACGAGGGTTCCCGCCTTGCGGGGTTCCAAGCCCACCTTGATGGGAATCGAATTCCGATGTCATTTCTTTTCTTCCTGCCCGTCTGGCGCCGGGTCGACAGATTTCCAAATGAATTTGACAAAGCAAATCTTATAAACTGTAATCCCATAAATCAACACATTTATAACAAGCTACTTGTGAGATGTTTTATTTTTCACGTCTTACGAAAACTTGCGGCGTCCATATTTCCTGAAGGATTTTTCCCTTCTTTTCGGACGAAGCTGCAGATCTGAGAACCAGTAAAAAAAATTGGAGATTTTTTAGGCAAAATTTGGAGTAATTCGTTTGTAGCTGCCGATGTTTACTGTATAAGGGAATGCGCTTTTGTTGAACAGGGGCTCCATCGTGCATCTATTACATGAGCATAAGCTCGATAGGTGGTGGATGGAAACCTGAGCACCTGGGTTCTTTAGCGTTCAGGGATGATGTTTTATAGAAAACTTCTGAATTGAGAGCTCTCAAGGATGAGACTATGCCGAATCAGGCAAGGGTAGCAAAAGTATTAGCGACACTGCTGGCCTCAATGACAATCGGGGCGATAGTCCTAATGGCCCTGGGGCATAATCCCCCATCTGCCGGCCCATTTTCTCTTTGGACATATTATCGGCTGGACCCTGTCCCAAAAGCTATTGCTTCTCGGGCAGCCCAGTCCCCGGACCGCTGGAACCGCATCGAGATTTACTACAGCGGCACCAAAGCCGGAAATATAGAGCAGTTGGCCTTGCTCAGTGGTCTGGCCGACGCCGATGATATTGACTTCCACTTCTGTCTTTGCAACGGTAGCGGCGGCGAAGACGGCCAAATACAGCCAACAGAAAAATGGCAGAGGCAATGGCCGCTTATCCCAGGCCGTACCTGGTATGGCAGCAGCCAGACTATCCGAATCTGCGTTATAGCTGACGGCAAAACCGCTCACCCAACCGATTGCCAGATAAAAAGGTTAGAAACACTCGTGGATGGACTATGCAAAAAGTTCCGCATTCAGCCTGAATCCATCTACTACCCGAACGATTGGCGCTGAAGAAACATCTCAATAATCCCGCTGGATAGCTCCCTGTCTGGACTTTATCTGTAAAATGTAATAAATAAAGACTGGATGTGCTTTTGAAAGCACATCCAGCCCTTTTAAGGAGGGTGGTTATATGCTAAAAAACACCCAAATTATTCTTTTTGTTATTTCTTGACGCTACCTATTGCTAAGCAGAATTCCTTATTAGCCTAATCAATCCTGCGTCCAGGACCCCTTGGCCCCGGCTCTACGGCTTCTGACTCTGGTAAGTTCCAGCCCCGTCTGCCCATTCCCCTGCGCTGCATCGGCGGCAAAGGCCTTACCACATCTTCAGGCGGCGCTGGTACTAATACATTTTCTTCGGGCGCATCAGGCGGAAATGGCTCCATAACTGGAGGTTGCTGCATACCCATACCTCGTCTGCCTATCCCTCGTCTGCCCATTCCCCTGCGCTGCATCGGCGGCAAAGGCCTTACCATATCTTCAGGCGGCGCTGGTATGAATACATCTTCACCTTCGGGCGACCCAGGCGGAAATGGCCTCACATCTGGAAGTGGCGGCATATCAGGGCCTTGTCTGCCCATTCCTCTGCCCTGGAAGCCTTGACTGTCCCTGCCCATCATGCCTCTGTCTTGGAAACCTTGGCCCCATCTGCCCATATCTCTTCCCTGAAAGCCTGGACCCCATACGCCCATATCTCTACCTTGCCAACCGCGGCCCCATCCGCCCATACCTCTTTGGCAATAGGGACATATACCTTGGGCTTGGAAGCCCTGGCTCCATCCGCCCATACCTCTGCCTTGGAAGCCCTGGCCCCATCCGCCCATACCTCTGCCTTGGAAGCCCTGGCCCCATCCGCCCATATCTCTGCCTTGGAAGCCTGGACCCCATCCGCCCATACCTCTATCCTGCCATCCGCGGTTCCATCTGTTTAACAATTGTTGCTTGAACAGCTTTTGCCATTGACGAGGCTGCTGTTGCTTTCGGCCCACTTTGTCCTGAGGCGCTTCTTTCTGAGCCACCTCTTGCTGGCGCTCCATTCGCATAGCCTCAGGACGGTCGGCTTGCACCTCGCTGTCCGCTTGTCTTCTACGGAATTGCTCCGCTCTGCCTCTTTGCCTTTGTCGGCCTTCCTGCATCTGCCTTGGTCTTGGCTCTGAGGTGTTTGGTTCATCTTGTTCCTGTGCGATAAGATTTTCAGCTCCTATCAGCACAACCGTCATAATAATGCTCAACGTGATTATCTTTCTGAACATTTTTTTATCCCTTTCCGAGTTTCGGCCTCTTTTTGCCCCACCGCTTTGCATCTTGTTTTTTAGCGGTGGATTTGAAAATTGAATTTGTTATATTTCTGACAAACATCCTGAGGGCGGCAATATTCTCGGTTACTATCAGCGCAACCGCCGCTTTAATATCATCTGTAGTAACTTTCTTCAGCATTTTTACTGCTTTCCCCATCCCCGTTTTCACGGGGACAAGCTTGCCCCTGTTTCTATGTTTTCCAGGCCTAGTTTTCATATTTAAAGACGGATTTAGAGACTGCATTATTGCTGTTTTTGAGAAAATTTCGCTGGAATGTGAAAAAAAGACCGTTTATTGAGCTTGTTTACTGAATTTTGCGTTGCTAAAGAGATTGTGAGTGTTCAAGACTAACGTGCCAACTCCTCGATATCCTCTGTGCTCAGCGCCCGGTTGTAAATGCGAACATCGTCAATCAGGCCGGGGAAGAAACTCGCTGCATCAAGAGTTTTTCCTACGCCAATGTATAAACCACCGTCCGAAGCTTTCAGCGGAGCCAGAGCCTTGGTATCCCTAACAGCTTCTGTACCATCAACATATAAGTACCTTTGAGAGCCGTCCCAGACAAAGCCGATATGGTGCCACTGGCCATCTGTAATTACGGATTCCGAGACCAGTGGTTGTGGAACAGTCCGCCCGGCGGGAGGAGGTACCAATCCGGTCATAAGTTTTCCATTCGATGTTTCCGCACCAACCCAGGTCTCACCTGTCCCGGTGCCATCTGTCTGGGATATAATGACTTGCCCGGCAGCGCCACCTTTAACCCATACAAAGACGCTGAACGCCCCATCCGCCGGATTCAAAATAAAGCCGGTGCGAACGTAATCATCGACCCCGTCGAATTCCAAAGCACCATCTACTTTACCGCCGGCAGGCTGCCAGAGCGGCTCACCATTGCAGATGCCATCATTGTTACCTGCGCTATCTTGGGCAATGTTGCCTTTTGTTTCATCCAGCTCCCAGTGCGCGAGCAGGGGTGAGGATTTCGGCCAATTGTCAGAGCTTATGGTCTCGCCGACCGTCAAAATCTTTACAGCGCACGCAGCCTTCTCGGCAAATGTCTGGGCGTCGCTTAGCGTGCCAACACTTTGACCCCAGTGGTAGGGTATGGCCAATTCGGGCTTGATATATTGCGTCGCCTCCGCCGCTTCGACCGCGTTCATTGTATAAGTGCCCCCCGCGGGCAGTATCGCCACGTCGATATCTCCGAGTGATTTCATCTCCTCTATCAGGTCTGTATCGCCCGCGACATAAATCCGTTTCGAGCCAAGCTCTATTATGAACCCGACCCAGTTGCTTGATTTGGGATGATTCGGCTTGTTGGTATTATACGCAGGCACCGCGATTATATTAACATTGTCGAATTCTATTGTCTGGCCGGGAGCGATTGTCTGTCCACTGCCGTATTGCTGGACAACATCAGGCGGAGCGATGAATAACGTCTGGGGATTGGAAACTTTTGCAATATCCCAAGGCGAATAATGGTCGCCGTGACTGTGAGTAACACACACCAGCGTCGCATCATGGAGCGACTCGGTCAATCTTTGCGGGTCCACGTATATCACGCAATCTTCCGTCCAGACCTTCACACTCGAATGACCGAGCCATTGTATGTAAACAACTTCTTCAGGCAAGACTTCGCCCCAGTGACTCATAAAAAGTTCCAGGTCCTTTATGTCCACTATGCCGTCACCAAAAGGCGGCGGAGCGATATCAACTAACGGCTCGTCCTGCCCCCAGTGTTCAATAAGTATCGCCAGGTCCTCGATGTCCACCTTCCCATCGCCGTTAAAGTCAAAGCCTTGAGAAATCATCACCTTCACATTATCCAGACCCCAACTTTCATCTTTAATTCCTTGTAGTCCCTGGCCAGAAAAATCCAACCTTAAAACGCTCGCATTATGGGCAAAAGTATAGCTGAGGTGATACACAGAGTCTGGAGCGGGGGACGGAATTTCGGTATATCCCAGCGTTTTAATTTCTTCTGCCCCTGTGTAAGGTAGATAATCCCCGCCAGGATAACTACCAGGATACGCTTGATTGAAATCTTTGATATCCGGCGGCACATTGGCGAAAGTCGTGTACAATAACATTGGTCCTTCATCCACCTTCAGCTGCCAAACATCCGGGCCGTGAGTTTGGTTGTTACCATCCCAGGAACGGAGGATGAACAGGTCAAAGGATACGGTCACTTCTGTGTGGGACGGAAGGTTCCTTAATGTCAACGTTACATATTCATCCCCGAACTGCCCCAGAAAACCTCTTGCACCGGCAGGAGTCTCATCGGTTTTTCTGCTCGACCACTCAGCTCCCACCACCCCTTCAAAATCGTTGAAGTAAAATCCCTGCTGGTCTGGTTGTGGAGCAACGATTGCAAGGCTATGGAATCCTTCGGCGCCTGCGATGGCCACGGCTTTAGCTTTTTTTCGCGCCGAAAGTATGCTTGGAACATCGCACTCACCATACAAATTTCTGCCCCAGGCCACGACTGAGCCATCAGCTTTGAGGGCCAGACAGTGCCAGCTCCCTGTAGCTATCGCAACGAAATCATTACCAGCCGGAACGTTGTTTTCGTGCCACTCGCTATTACCGCCACCAGAGGCAAGTGAGCCATCGGCCCTGAGAGCCAGGTTGTGCATAGGACCGGCGGATATAGCCACAAAATCATTCCCCGGTGGTACTTCGGTTAGCTGCCCCCAGGACACTAATGACCCATCGGCCTTTATAGCTACGCTATGAGTGTGCCCGGCTGATATTGCTACAAAATCATTACCCTCAGGAACATCACATTGGCCCCAGTTGTTTAGGCCCCAGGCTACAATTGAACCGTCTGCCTTAAGAGCAAGATTATGCTCAGCCCTCGCAGCAATAGCCACAAAATCATTCCCTTCAGGTACCTCACACTTGCCATAGGCGGTGCCTCCCCAGGCCATAAGTGAACCGTCGGCTTTAAGAGCAAGGTTATGCCCAGCACCGGACGCGATGGCCACAAAATCATTTCCCGATGGCGCTTCAGATATGCTTCCCCATGATACAAGCGACCCGTTAACTCTGAGGGCCAGGCTGTGCCAGTGTCCGCCGGATATAGCTACAAAATCATTACCTCTGGGAACATTGCACTGGCCGTCGTCGTTAAGACCCCAGGCAACAAGCGTGCCGTGAGCTTGCGTCCCAATCTCGGCGGAAGTACTGAAGATGAAATCCGCCTTCGCACTTCCGCCACCAACCAGAAGGCCGACGACAAATCCAAGTAACGTCAGGCTAATTTTAGGACCGTCGAACCATTTCATTTAGCACCATCCTTTCCGCCCATCAGGGCAATAAAAAAGCCGGCGCAGAAAACGATTACCACTTTCCGGCTGGTTCAAATCGGCCTGTGAAGAACCTCGCAAATATAATAGACATAGTAAGCATGCTGCCTCCTCTTTTCACGAATTTGAAAGCAATGAAAGGTAATAAGATTATAACATATCCTTACGCCTCGCTGTCAAGAGAAAATTGTACAGAAATCTCCCGAAAAGGACAATAAGGAGCCAATTCTTCGAGAAGCCCGATTATTTAATATGGATTTCAGAACAGTACCCGACAATTGACTATTTATTATTGATTTTAAGTTCTCAATTTTTGCAATAGTCAATCGTCAATATTCAATAGAAAATTGAAAGTGGTAATGCTCAGATGCTTTAGTTTAACTTTTGCCGGGCCGGACCGCGTACGTCGGTCAGCCAATAGACGAGCATTCCTGCGAGGAGAACACCAAGCAGAACGACTATGCTGACGCGTCTGGTTGCCAGGGCGTATGTAACACAGCTATAAATCAGAAGCGCACAAACCGCAGAGAAAATCAGCGTTGTCGCCGGATATCCCGTCACTCGATAGGGACGCTCGACGTTCGGCTCTTTGAAGCGCAGCACGATAACAGCCAAACTCGTCCCCAGATAGAAGGCATAGACCGCGGCGGCGGTATATAAAATCGTGTCTATAAAAGAGCCGAACACCATAATCAGACTCACCGCGATAATACCTTGCACCAGAAGCGCCCAGGCCGGCGTTCCAGCTCGCTCGTGCCATCTGCCGAGAACTCTGAAGGTCCTGTGCTCGGCGCCCATGGCATAAGAAATGCGCGCGCCGGTAAATATCAAGCCATTGACGGCACCCAGAGCCGAGGTACATACCAGAGCACTGATTAGCCGGCCGCCAATCCGCGGAAAGGCCGTTGCGATAGCGTCGCTTGCAACTGCTTGCGATGTAGCAAGACCCGTATAGCCGAGGGTATAAAGAAAGGCGCTGTTGACAAGTAAATACAAAAAAATAACAGCACCTGTGCCGAGCACCAGCGCCCGGACGATATTATGACGGGGATTCTTTACCTCCGCGGCCACGTAAGCCATTTCATTCCAGCCCCCATACGTGAAAAGCACGAAGATAAGTGCCAGACTCACGGGAAGTGCATTAAACGTCGCTTCGCTCGCACCACGCTGAGGGGCGACAGCCGCCACGCCCACGATGGCCAGCAGTCCGAGGGCCTTGACGACAGTCAACAAATTCTGTGTCCATTTGCCCTCCTTGACACCGAGAATATTGATGAATGTCAGAATGATTGTAGCCGCCGCCGCAAAGAGCCGCTGGCTGTACGCCGGGTGGCTCGCCAGCGGGTCCCAAATGGCCCGTATATAAGTTGCGAACGCAAAGGCCATCACGGCAATGTCACCGGGCCGGACGACCGTAAGCTGCGCCCAGCCAAACAAAAAGCCGGCCCATTTCCCATAAGCCCGGCTCAGATAGACGTAGTCGCCCCCTTCCCTGGGATACGCCGTTGCCAGCTCGGCATAACAAAGAGCGCCGCATAGTGACAGCAGCCCCCCCACAACCCAAAGCAATAGCACACCCCACCATGAACCGGCGCCCTTGGCGATGTCCGGAGCCATCTGGTAAATTCCGGCGCCGATGATAATACCAACGATAATGCAGGTTGAATCAAAAAGCGATAGTACCTTCCGCGGAGCTGTCTCCATAACAGGTTACGCCGAATTCGGCGCCTCCGTTTCACTAATATTGATTCAGCACTTTTGATTCACGCGTTCAGAGACTTAGCCAGAAGGCTATCCCAGATTCGGCGCTGTTCAATCAATGCCTGGACTCGGTCAGAGACCTTATCGCTTACTTCCAGAAGCTGCCAGCCGCTCCAGCCCATTTTTACCAGCAGGTTCATTTGAAGCTGGTATGGGAACTCCGTGTCTTTGAGATTATGCAGATGCAGCGTATCGCCAAGGGAATCCTTGACGAGGTTGAAATTGTGCTCGAACCCTTTGCCCCCGGTGTCACTCTTATCAGAGTTGAGTTTCACCCGGACGGAAGGCTGGACAACGTGGTCCATAATTTCCCTGATGGTCGGCAGCTCGCCGGCATCGCCGTGTGCCTCAAGGCGAACTTGCTGTCCATAGTCGGCGGCGAAGGCACCTACGATATTCAACGAATCGCTTATCTGCCCGATAATCTTCTCCCGCGGGACGCCATCGTGGAAGCTGTTCGGGAACACTCTCAAACCGCTGCTGCCTGTATCGTGGCTGAGCTTGATGTAGCCCTTGGTACTTTCAATCGCCGCTTTGAGCTTCTCAGCCTCCGGCGAATCATACCGCTCACTGGTCGCAAGACCCACCAGGGTAATTGGGCTGTCTTCGAAACGCTTCTTCACTTCGCGACGCTGCTGTGCATTCAAATCCAGCTCAACACCGTGAGCGTAGGAAAGGCTGGTTCGCAGCTCGACGCCCAAAACCTGAGCCTTGCAGCAGTTGGCGATAAGAGTAGGTATGTCCCAGTCTTCACCCCACTGGTAGGTTGTAAATCCAAATCGCGTGCTTGCACTGAGTGTTGCTGTGTCTTTCCTCTGGAGGGAATTGCAAGAAGCCAATATCGTGGTCGCAATAGTACCTGCGGTAACATTGACACCCTGCGCCAGAAAATTTCGGCGTGAGACTTCTTTTCGATTGGAATGCATAATTTACAGAACTCGTCCGATATTAACTGTGATTCAATTATTTGCTCTGACGTTTCTTAAGCGTAACACCGAGGCCTTGAACCTGAAAAACTGTCTCCAGGCTGGGATTAGTGGTAACAGCGTCGATGAAGTCCTGCCCCGTACTGTCAACATTGTGGGCGAGGATAAGTCCGCCCGGACGCACTAACGGCAGCAGCTTATTCAAGTAGTCGGTATAACCTTCTTTATCCGCGTCGATGAACAGGATATCGATAGGCTCTTTGAGCTTCGTAACTGTCTCGTGGGCGTCACCCAAAACGAGTGTAACGAGCTTATCGACGCCGGCCCGTTTAAAGTTCTCGAGGGCCAATACGGCTCGGCCCTCATCGATATCGTGAGTAGTGAGCTTACCTCCCGTAGTCCGCAGGGCAAGGCAAAACCAAATGCCCGAGTAACCGTTGGACGTACCTATCTCGACAACATGCTTTGAGCCGGTCGCTTCTGTGAATAATCGCAGCAGTCTGCCGTCTTCTATCGGTATATTCATCATCCCTCTGCTTTGGTTCAGTCTCATATCCTCAAGTACGCTCAAAATCTTCTTCTCTTCCTCATTAACCGCTAAAGGCGGCTGCTGAGAAGCGGCCGAGAAGCCCCTGCCGCGCCTGCCGCCGAAATCTCCGCCTCGCGGTCCTGGTTGGGCCGTTAAGCTCTCAACGACGGCTAATATTAAAACCGCCGCCGGAATGACCAGCATAATCTTCTTCAACATTTCCTGCTCCTTTCAAAAATTATAGTCTCTTATTGTCCTGTTATACCGGATTTGTAAAAATAGAGACGGATTTAAAGGGCGATTTATTGCGGCTCACATAAAAAAACTACAGAATGCGGAGAAAAACGCCATTTATAGGTTATTTCAGGCCGTTTATTTTCAGCAGTCCGAAATTCTCTTTTTCCGTCAGAACTACCCACGCCCGCCAGTCTTTTTTGCGTATTCGCACAGGTTTGATTGGCTTTATGTCCATCAGCCAGACCAAAAAACCAAACTTGCAACCCATTTTACTATTCCAGTATTCATCGCTGCCTTTGATATAGTGATTGTAACGTTGTTTTATTTCGATTATTTGTCCCGGCGTCAGGTTCTTGAAATTTTTAACTTCTATGACAGTTGCTGTGGCACAGACAGGCCCGGAACTTAATTTCAAAAATAATATATCGCCGACTGATACCTGCCCAAAAGCTGGGGGTTTTGTTTTGGTAAAACGCGATTCGATTTGCTTACGACCTTCTAAAATCGCATCCAGATAAGGCTTCTTCAGGATTACCAGATGATAATTCGCCATAGTTTTGTCCCCACTGCTTGTAATGACAAAAGGTGTAATTGCCCTCTCTGCCTAATCTGTATTGATGAAAAGGCCTGCTAATTCGTTTTTGACCTGCTTAACATTTCTGAAAAGAATCGTATTTAGCCCTGCTTCTTTTGCGCCGTTTATGTACTCTTGTTTATCATCTATGAGCACTGATTGCCTGGGTTGTGAGCCGAGTTTTTGGACGGTTAGTTTATAGATTTTTCTTTCGGGTTTCCTTGTCCCCTCGGCACACGAAAAGACCAATACATCGAACATATCATATTGTAGTAGATGAAAGTACTGCATGGCCGCTGCTTCGGTGTTGGATAAAAGTGCGGTTCTGTAGCCCTTTTTACGAAGTCGGGCTGCTAAAGAAAACATATCTTCTCTGGGCACATAAACAGCTTTGAATGCATCAGCCCATAATGTGGGAACTTTCGGCTTCGATACGCCCAATTTGCTGCATATTCTTTCCCAGAATGTATCCTCGCCGATTAAGCCTTTCTGGAAATCCGCCGCGAATTTATTGTGCGCCCTTATATAATCCTCTTTCGTTACACCCAGGGCCTTTGCGCAATATTTCATCAGGCCCGGCGCAGGGTCATCTATCAGCACTCCGCCCCAATCAAATATCACAGATTCTATGCTTTCCATTGTAAACAGACCGGAAATGATGGCTTCCTATTATTTTCCCTCAGGACGATACACAGGTTCTGCTTACATATCAAGATTTATTTAGAAACTAACGAAGCTGTCACCCTGAGCAAAGTGAAGGGTCTGGTTAGCGTTAACAAGAGGTTCTTCGCGGAGTTTATCCTTGAGCAGGGCGAAGGACTCAGAATGACATTTTGTATTACGCCTATTCAGGGCTATTATTAATCTTTGACGAACGTCCCGTCAGAATCTATAATCAGAGATGCTTTTTGAGGAAAAATGATGGAGCTTATTTTAACTGTAGTCATTGCCGTTTTGGTTGTAGTTGTCGTCGGGCTTTTGGTCTGGCTCATAATCTCCAGCTCCGCCAACGCCGAGAAAATGGCGGGCCAACAGGCCTCAATCGGCCTTTTACAGCAGCAATTGGAGGGGCTAAAAGCCGCCCAGGACGATGCGAAAGATAAGCTCCAAAAGTCTCTGCTGGACGGCCAAACCAATATAAGCCGAAACATGCAGGCCGGCCAGGAAGTTTTAGACCGCCTCAACAAGCAGATCGGCGAGCTGCAGGGCACAAACAAACAAATGATGCAGATTGGAACCGAGGTCAGACGGCTCCAGGACATTTTAAGCTCACCGAAGCTCCGCGGCCAGATGGGCGAATGGTCGCTCGAAAACCTTTTAGCCACTATCCTGCCGAAAGACAGCTACAAGCTCCAATATACGTTCAGGGACGGCAAAACGGTCGATGCGTTGATAAAACTAACTGACTTCTCCGTTCCTATTGACGCCAAGTTCCCCCTGCCGGCTTTTGAGAAAGTTGTAAAGGCTGAGGCCGAAGAAGAAAAGACAAAACTCCGCAGACAATTCATCAAGGATGTAAACAACCATATAGACAAAATCGCCTCTGATTATATTAGGCCTGTTGAGGGTACACTTGATTTTGCAATAATGTATATACCCGCCGAGAACATATATTACGAAACTATAGTTAAGTACATCGGCGAGACACACGATATCTTGCAATATTGCTTTGATAAAAAGGTAATTCCCGTTTCGCCGAATCTTTTATATGCATATCTTATGACGGTGGCGATGGGACTGCACGGCCTGCAGATAGAAAAACAGGCAGCCGAAATCCGGCAGAACTTGAAAAGGCTCAATGCTTCTTTTGCCGACTTCGGCGGCACCTGGGACATCCTCGGCAAGCACCTGCGAAACGCCTACAGTCAATACGATGAAGGCCAGAAAAAGCTCGACCGCTTCGGAATGCACCTCGACCAAATACAAGCCGGCCAGGAAGAACCAACATAATTGACAAAAAAAGACCCTTCAAATAAAATGACGAGGCGATGAATTGCCATAATTGCGGTGCAAAATTAGAGAAGTTAATTACCAGTTTGCCGTTTAAGGTTAACCGTGACTGTATTGTTATTATCAAGGATTTGCCGGTCTTGCAGTGTCGAAATTGTAGTGAATACTTGCTCGAAGACACGGTTATGGAAAAGGTGGATAGCATCTTAGATAAGATTGATAAAACGGCGGAACTTGAAGTTCTCAGCTACACCGTGTAGAAAAAAACTCGATTTCTTTAATAATATCAAAACGAGGCTCGTTAATGATAACTCAAGAGCAGATAAACGAAGTTAGTATGAGGATTGTAAGGAATTTCAAGCCACAAAAGATAATTCTTTTTGGCTCGTATGCCAACGGAACACCTACGGAGGAAAGCGACTTGGATTTATTGGTTATCAAAGACAGCGACTCTCCCTCACATTTACAGAATCGAAAAATCAGGAGGATTCTCTCCGATTTGAGGATTCCCATAGATGTCATTGTAAAAACTCCTGAAGAATACAGCACATATAAAGACATTATTGGCACCATTATTTATCCTGCAAATAAATTCGGGAAGGTTATTTATGAATCGGGATGACACAATTAAGGATTTGGTCAACAAATGGATAAAGAAAGCCGAAAATGACCTTCTGACCGCAGAAAGAGAGCTATCCTTCGAGGACCCAATCACACAGACAATATGTTTCCACTGCCAGCAGGCCGCTGAGAAATATCTCAAAGCCTTCTTAGTACACCATCAGATTTATTTTACCAAGACCCATTGGATAATGGAGCTGCTGGAATTATGTGCGACTGTTGATTCTTCTTTTCCGGACGAATTACAGGATGCGGATAATCTTACCGACTATGCTGTGGAAATTCGCTATCCCGATGTCTGGCTGGAGCCGGAAATTGAAGATGCTAAAGAGGCCCTCGCAACAGCCAGGAAAGTCAAAGAATTCGTCCTCGAAAGAATTAAAGACCGCCACAAAGATAATTCTTAAAACTCCTGTGACCGCTTCGGCCTATAACTCAACCAAATCCAAGATGAAAAGAGAGAAAAACCGAAAATATTTAACATAAAGGTCAAGAATTCAATAAAGGATATGTGTTATGTCTGATACTTATGATTGCATTATTGTTGGAGCCGGGCCGGCGGGGCTGGGGGCGGCTCTTTACACGTCCCGTGACAGAATGAAAACCCTGATACTCGAGAAGCTCATGCCCGGCGGACAAATCAACAACACCGACAGAATTGAAAACTACCCCGGCATCGAGCGCATAGACGGCCCGGGCCTGATTGAACAGATGCAAAAGCAGGTCCGGAACTTCGGCGCCGAAATTAAGAACAGCAGCGAAGTAACCGGCCTGGAAAAATTACAGGATGGCAACATAACCGTCCATTGCGATAAAGATAAATTTACAACAAGAGCCGTCATTTTAGCACCGGGCAGTGATTATCGCAAACTCGGCATCCCCGGCGAAGAAGAATTTCGCCAGGCCGGCGCAGGTATCAGCTATTGCGGTACCTGTGATGCGCCGTTTTTTAAGGGTAAGCAGGTCGTCGCTGTCGGCGGTGGCAATACCGCAGTACAGGAAACCCTGCACCTGACCAAATTCGCCGAAAAGGTAACGATGATACACCGCAGGGACGAATTCAGAGCGGCCAAAGTCCTGGTCGAAGAGCTGCTGGCCAAAGCCAACGAGCCGAATTCGAATCTGATTATCAAATACAGTACGATAGCAACCGCCATCCAGGGCGAAGGCAAGGTCCAGTCGGTCAAGCTCAAAAAAGTTAAAACGAATAAAGAAGAAGATTATCCCTGCGATGGTGTATTTATATTTATCGGTATGGTGCCGAATACCGGCTTTTTGGAAGGTTTTGTGGAGCTGACCGGCAAAGGATTCATCAAATGCGACTGCGCGTATCTTCGCACAACCGTTCCGGGCGTCTTCGTGGCCGGTGATTGCAGAATCGGAGCGGCTATGCAGTTAGCCACAGCCGTAGGAGACGGCGTCGTCGCCGCTATGATGCTCAAGCAATATTTCAGAGACCCGGAATGGTGGGATGAGCCGGTCAGCGACCTGCTCCAGCCCGGCGGATGGTAAAATTAAAAAGCCGGACTCAGAAACTACTCGGTTCTGCCTTCAGGGCAAACTACAGGTTAAATCGGCAAGCCGGCCGCCAAAAACAACGCAACAATAATTTTTTGCTCCTACTTTTTAGCTTCTTGGTTGACGTGGGCTGGCTGTTCAGGTATTATTGCCACCGGACAACCCGGTACTATAGCCGGGCAGTAGTTTACTGCGAAATCTTGGCAGAAAGGATAAAATAATATGGCTGGTAATGTAATTGAGCTGACCGATGCCACTTTTGACCAGACTATCCATAATGCTGATGTGCCGGTGCTTGTTGATTTCTGGGCACCATGGTGCGGACCCTGTAAAATGATAGCTCCTATTATCAAGGAAATCGCAGACGAATATAAAGACAAGGCCAAAATCTGCAAGCTCAACACCGATGATGCCCGTGACAGTGCTATGGAGTTCGGCATCAGCGCGATACCCACCCTTATTCTATTCAAGGACGGCCAGGTGCAAAAAAAATGGGTCGGATTAGCCAGCAAAAAAAACCTCGTCACCGCAATCGATGAGCTGCTCTAAAAAAACTCAGCTTGCTTTTATTCCTGACCCCCGGCAAATAAACAGAATATTTAGCCTGCGGTTCGCCTGTTGGAAGTCCGCCTATGGCGGATATCCATTTTGCCGTTTGTTCAATTACAGATAAAGAACAATCCTTGTAATTCGTTACTTTTGCTGTTTCATAAGCATTCGGCAATAAAAAAATCGAGAGCTTAAACAGAGCAGGATATCATGGCAGAGATTTTCTGCAAGTCAATGAATAGAAGAAGTTTCATTAAAACCGGTTTAACCACCGTCGGGGCTTTGGTTGCTCTCGGTATGGGTTGTAGCCCTGGCTTAAGGAAAAGTGAAAAAAAGCCTGCTCAATGGGCACTTTTAGCCGACACTCATATACCGGCGGATGTTAATGACAATTATCGAGGATTCTTTCCCCATCAAAATTTACAAAAAGTCATTCCCGACGTTATTTCTGCCTCGCCGGATGGTGTAGTTATTGCCGGTGATTTGGCCCGGCTAACGGGCGAATTGGACGATTATGCCAATCTTAAAAAACTGTTAAAGCCGGTTGCCGAAAGAAGGCCGGTTTTGATGGCACTTGGTAACCACGATAACAGGGAAAACTTTGTTAAGGTTTTTGATGAAGTTCCCGGGGGAAAACAACCTGTCAAAAACAAACTCATCACAGTTGTCGAAAGACCACCCATTCGTTTGATTATTTTGGATTCACTCTTCTACGTTAATGAGGTGCCGGGTTTATTAGGAAAAGAGCAAAGGCAGTGGCTGGAAAACTATTTGAAAAAATGCGATAATACTTCAACGATTCTGTGTTTGCATCATACTCTGGAGGATGAAGATGACGACCTGCTTGACGTGCCGCGACTGTTTTCTATCATCAAACCGATTCGGAAGGTCAAGGCTATTCTATACGGCCATTCCCACGCTTACGGATTTTCCAAGTTCGATGGGATTCATCTCATCAATCTCCCGGCGGTGGGGTATAGCTTTAGCGATACCGAGCCGGTCGGGTGGGTAGAAGCCAAGCTGACCGCCAAAGGCGGTTATTTTACCCTTCATGCTGTGGCCGGAAATAAGGATAACGATGGAAGCGTAAAAAAGCTCACTTGGCGGAGGTAAGAACCTGAAAAATAGTACTTGCAGTTCAAAGCACTTTTGGGTTATATAAGCACCAGGTGATACAACACCTGTGCCTGCGTTACCTCTGTGCTTTCTTGCGAAAGCAAGAACGGGGGTGCAGGCAAATCAGGAAGGTAAAAAACAGGATATACTTTCTATGCAATCTTCCGCACGGATGCAAACAGACCTGGAACCTGGTAAAACGCGTCTTGCACCTGTCAGAGGCGAGTCTAAACTTGACAGCTATTGTAAAAAACAATGGGCGGTCCGGCCTCCGGACGGCCGTACTGCACAACTTGCTAAATCGCTGAAGGTTTCGCCTCTTTTGGCACAGGTTTTAATTAATCGTGGAATAACTGACGCACAGACCGGTTTTGTTTTCCTCAGGCCGAAACTGACGCAGCTTATCGACCCTGCCCAAATGCCGGGAATCGAGCCGGCGGTTCAACGATTAAAGCAGGCCGTTACAAAAAAGGAAAAAATCACCGTCTATGGCGACTATGACGTGGACGGCATTACGGGCGTCGCAATTCTTTGGCAGATTCTAACGCTGCTCGGTGCCGACGTTGATTATTATATCCCTCATCGCATCGACGAAGGCTACGGCCTGAACGACGAGGCTATCCAGACGCTGGCAAAATCCGGCAGCAAGCTCCTGGTTACCATTGATTGCGGCATTACAGCATACAGCTCCGCCGAGCTCGCCGGGCAATTGGGCCTTGATTTGATAATAACCGACCATCACCAAATTGACGCCCGGCCCGACCGCCCGCCGCCCCCGCTTGCGTCGGGAGATGCAGGGGCAGCCGAGCTTCCTAAAGCCGTCGCAATTGTGCATCCTGCACTGGAAAAATCCTATCCGAACCAGGATTCAGCCGGCGCTATGGTCGCATTTAAGCTGGCCTGGGCTATTGCCAACGAATTGAATTCAGGCCGGCTCGTCGGGGCGAAGCCCGCCGGAGCCCAAAAGCTTGAGCCGAGATTACGCGAATTTATGCTCAACGCAACGAGCCTGGCTGCAATGGGGACCATCGCTGATATTGTTGACCTCAGAGGTGAAAACAGAGTGCTGACAAGCTTCGGACTAAAGGCACTGCCGGAATGTAATCTTTCCGGCATACAGGCCCTGATTGAGTCGGCCGGACTGACCGGGCATCGGCTTGACAGTTTCCACATCGGCTTTCGCCTTGCGCCAATGCTCAACGCGGCAGGGCGGATGGGACACGCGCGATTAGCCGTCGAGCTGCTGACATCCGACAGCCGGATTCGCTCGATGCAAATAGCCGAATATCTCAAAGAGCAAAACAGCCAGCGCCAGCAATATGAGCGAAAAATATTCAAGCAGGCCTGTGAAATGATAGTTGAGCGGAACCTCCACCACCCCGACTGCAAAAGCATCGTTCTTGCCAACGAAAACTGGCACACCGGCGTAATAGGCATTGTCGCATCGAGAATAGTGGACAAATTCTATCGCCCGACGATTATGATTAACACCGGCGCTGCCGAAAACGGCATCGCTCAGGGCTCGGCCCGCTCAATACGCGGTTTTTGTCTGCTGAGCGCAATCAAGGCCTGCTCACAGCACTTAATCAGCTTCGGCGGCCACAAAATGGCTGCCGGCGTAACTATTGAAACCGAAAAAATAGACCGCTTCGCAGCCGATTTCGAAGCTTATGCAAAACAAAACCTTAATGAAAATGACGTGTCTGCTAAACTTGATATCGACGCGGTGGCTCCCTTAGCTGAGTTTCGAAAAGAAACGGTTAGCGAGCTGCAAATGCTCGGCCCTTTTGGAGAAGGTAATCCCGAACCGATTTTCGTCACAAAAGGCGTCCGTCTGGCCAGTCCGCCAAGAAGAGTCGGCTCGGGAGGCGAACATCTGCAGCTCGCCATAACCGACAACACAGCGGCGATACGATGTATCGGCTTTAGGTTCGGGAAACTGGAAAAGAAGCTGCTCGAGAACGAATTCTTCAACGTTGCATATCAGCCGCAGCTCAATACATATAACGGTAACACCAATGTTGAATTCGTGCTCACCGATATCCAGTTCGAATGATACACAACGCCCAAGTTCTTAATCTGGCTGGCTTTAGTTGCTGATAACGCCCACACCAGGTCATAAAATGTTGATAATTGTTTGGTCGGAGGTTGACTATTCTGTCCATAAGCTATAAAGTATAACAAGGTGAAAATTCCGCCTACTGTTCGGAGAAAAGTTATGATATTCTTCCACGAGAATGGCATGGATGTAATTAAAAAAGCCTTCAAAGGGGCAACGACCGGCCTCATCTGCACTCCTTACTATAGTGAGCGGGGCCTTGCTCTGCTGGATCCATTTTTTGATGTTGTAGAACAGGTGGACTTTTGGACACGCCTTAGCCCTCTTGACTGGAGAGCCGGTGTGGCAGATATGTCAGCCTTAAAAAGACGAGTTGAATCGGTTCTGAACAGAAAGAAAATATTCAAATTTTGGGTCTCGGACAATTTACACGCGAAAATATACAGGTTTTCTGATGGCAGGGTAATAATAGGTTCTGCGAATCTTACTTGGCCAGCGATGACAAGTAACATAGAAGTAATCTGCGAACTAACAGACGTAGATGCAGCCAGTTTCTTGAAACACCTATCAACCCTCAGGGACCGCCTAACTCCTGTGGCAACAGAGGTTTTCGAAGCATACGTTGATTTAGTAGCTGATGCTATCCCCGAATCCTCCGAAGGCCCTGCAGAGGAAGACGAAGAGATGAACGCCGCAATAGAGCTTGCAGAAGAAGAGCTTAGAAAAGCTCTAATTAATACATCGCCTGAAGCCCCACGAATCCAGCACATCGAAATTGAACAGTTCATCGATTATTGCCACCAGGAAAAAACCAAAGCAAGTCGCGAGGTTATAGCCCGACACCGCGGTCGACACAATCTACAGGGACATGTTAAGCACTGTTACTACGGGGCTGTCCGGTTCTTGTCTGAGTTCCCACAATTTGTTGACGAAATCGCTGTGACTTCTGGCGATATTTTGTATGACTTTACCAATCTAACTATTCGAACCCAATGGAGGGATTTCTTGCGTAGGCACGCGAATAAGATTGACAGGGAGCGGGATTTCAGCTTCCATACCCTGAAGGTCTACCTTCCAACCAACCTTGGTGGAATCTGTAGCGGCGGGGGAGGCGGAAGTAGCACGCTCAAGAGAGTATTTCCAATAGTTGCCAGAATGCTACAATCCAGGAGAGTACCAAATGGCGAAGACTGATTTCATTGACACTATCGCTTTGGGTGATTGCTTAGACCTTTTCCCAAAGGTTCCTGATAACTCTGTCCAAACAATACACACAAGTCCTCCTTACAACATAGACAAGGATTATAAGGGCTACAATGATAAACTAAGCCATAATGATTACTTAGATTTCATAGAAAAAGTCCTTTGTGAATGTAGAAGGACATTGGCTCCAGGAGGTGCTCTTTTTTGGCAGACGGGTTATACTACTGAACGGGGGGAGTACATAACACCTTTAGACCACCTCACGTTCCATTTGTTTCAAAAGCTGGGTTTTCGGCTGAAAGATCGCATCATTTGGCGCTATTGGGGAGGTATGGCTTTCAAGTCCAAATTCACGAATAAGCACGAAACAATTCTCTGGTGGATTAAGCCCAGTCACGGCATGAACAAGTCTAAATTTAATGTTTTCCCTGTACGTGAGGAAACAAAATTCTTTGACTCTCGTAACAATCTCTTCGGACGCAATCCTGGCAATGTATGGGAGGTAGACCGTGTTGCTTTCGGTAGCAATGACCAAACATCCCATATCGCAGTATTTCCAGAAGAAATATCCGATAGAATCATCTTGGCTACAACTGATGGGGACGACCTTGTACTCGACCCTTTTTCCGGCAGCGGTACTGTTTGTAAGGTGGCGAAGTCACGCGGACGACATTTCTTAGGTTTTGAGATAAGTTCCCATTATCACGGTGAATCGGTTCGTCGTGTATCTTTTCAAGCTAAGGGTGAACTTCTGAGTGTTCTCTCAGAGATTCTCAAGGAACACATATTCAATGCAGGGAAGACTAAGAAACAAAGCACAATTGTTGAGAAAGTGATAGCGGTTCTAAACCCATTATCATTGAATTCATATGAAAATATAATCACAAGACCCTATTTAGAGGCATTGTGTAAGGGACGTGAGGATATTGTTAAAAAATCCGACAAGATAGCTCTCTGGAAGGTTTTGGAAGAAATATTACCTTTGGATGATTCTTGCGAAAGGGGAAAGGACCCGGTTGGCTTAGTCTCCCTTATCGACCGTGCCTATGCGCGAGCGTATAAGCTACACAAGGTTTATAGTAGTGCGATGCGTTTTCATTGTGCTGCCAGATGGATTAGTAACCTGCGATGTGCCCTAGTGCAAGATGAAAACGAAGGATGGAGGGAAATTCTAAGGTCTCTTGTAAATAGTGAGACAGGAACATACCACATTGAGGGCGATAGAATTATATTTATCGGGTATGGGGAAAGGGTAAAAGAGAAGGAATTTGAACAATCTTCTCCAGGAAGCTCACAAAGAGAAACTGCAAATACTACATTGTTTTGATAAGACACTTAAGGTATACCTTACACCCCACATTTACCATATTGTTCTAAAGGACGTTTTCTTTAGTCTCTATTTATGGTTACCTTGTCAATCTTGAATTGTCCCATTGTGTTGACCAGGTTTAAGAAGTCTTCGGGATTTCCGTTGCCCACCGCCAGGGCGATATGTCCGGCGTCGTAGCCGCCAAAGCCGGCGCTCTTGAAGGCCGCATCGAGACCAGCCCACTTGTCACCGAGATAGACCTGTACCCAGGCGTGCCCGCCAAATCCGTCCTGAACAGTGCTCCACTGGGGTACGTAGGCCACGCCTGTAACAACTTGAGCCGGAATCCCAACGGCCCGGCACAGTCCCGCAGTCAGCACTGCGTGTTCGCTGCAATCTCCCTGTCTGCTGACAGCGACCTCGGCCGCCGAGGCATAGCCTACCGACAAGCTCTTGTCTGTAACGTAATCCGCCACGAACGCCTCAATCCTGCGGGCAGCTTCCGCTGCGTCGCCGGTATCGCCGACCGCCCGCCTTGCAAGGTCGATTATCACTTTTTGGTCGCTCTGGACATATCTTGTCGGCTCAAGGGCTTTGAGCGCCGCCGGGTCGTTGCCTTTGTAAGGAAACCTCACCCCTGTCGGCGCAGCAACTGGCTCGACCGTCAGGATTATTGTGCCATCGCTAAGCCGCTGTACTTTTTGATTGTCATTGGATGGAATCTTCAAATCGACCTCATCTGTCACAGGGCTCAAGTAATAAGTAATCGACCTGGCCGAGCCAACATCACCCAATGGCTCAGGGCTGGCCATAAACATCTTATCCACCACTTCGAGCACATCGTTTTCCCCCAGTGCAAATTCTTTAGTGCAGGCAACTTGCTCAACAGTCATCCCCATTACGGGCGTAATGCTTTTTTGAAGCCGAAGGTTATCATCATAATATTCGGTGCTTACGAGTGCTCCAATCTGCGCAGAGCTTACGTTGCTCTGAACTTCAGTTAACGCAACGACTCGGCCAAGCAGGTCAACGTTTTGTTTTGAACCCACCTTTACCTCGACATCAACAACCTGCATCATACTTGGGTCAAACAACTTTACGGTGTATGTGGTTCCTTCCGTAAGGCCATATTTCAAAAGCAGCAGTCGCATCCCCTCGGACATTACGGCGCCGCTGGGCCAATCGAATTCTTCTTGCTGCTGGCCGGTCTTTACTTTTACCTTGCCCTGCTCATCGACCGTTCCTGTCGTTTTCGTTACCATCATCCCCAATGCCTGTTCGAGCTCGAAGCCCAGCGGCTTACCGTCAATGGTTTCGGTAGTGCTCGCTTTGGTCTGGACGCTAACCGACACTCCTATTCGGCTCAAGGTAATCTTAAGCTCCACGGATGTGGTAACTTTATTACCGGCAACGGCACGGTTTTGGATAGCGTAGCCGACCTTTTTGCCCTCCATAAAGAGGGCAAAGTATTCGGTTTCCTCCGGCTGGGCCTGCTCAGACCTGTACTTCACCGATACGGATTCCTCTGCCTGCCAGGCAGGTTCGACCATTTTTGGCTCTTGTTTTGCAGGTTTGTCTGAGGCGGCTTGCTCGGCTGTAGGCTGCTCCGATAACTCTGCTTTTTGCGTAGATTCTTTCGGTGGGGGTGCCGGTTTCTTGCGGCAACCTGTTACGGTCAAAACAATCAGCACCAAACAAATCCAAAGAAGATACTTAGCTTTCATAATCAAATTTCCCTTCTCAAATATGTGCAGAAATCTTAATGTCCCATTCGGGGAATGGGAGAAAATCCCTCGCCTTCAGGCGGAAGTAGTTTACTTCAGACATTTATCCGGCAAACATAGACAGCTCTAATACTCCCGGCCCTTGCTGGGATTCAAGGCCGGATTATAACCCCTCAGGGCAAATTCTCACCAGAATAATTCCGGCATAGTCACAAATAATCCGATATGAGAATCAGATATAACCGAAAAACACATTTTTTATTACAGCGGCAAGAACACTACGGTTGAATTGTCTGTGCTTTTGGTTAAAATAAAAAAGAAAACTTTTCCGCGCAAGGTTATGAATTTTGACGAGCTGCTAAAACTGGTTTCTTCGGACAACGCACCGAAAATTCGTGTCGATTCGCGTGCCATCGAGGCCGGCGATATCTTCGTAGCTGTTAAAGGTACTGTTTACGATGGCCACAATTTTATTGACCAGGCCATCGCCAACGGCGCTGAATATATCGTTAGCCAAAAAGACAAATCGAGTATCGAGCATCGAGTATCGAGTATCAAGACTATAGTCGTTGACGATTCTGCAGAAGCGGCAGCAGTCCTGGCGCAGGCAAGCAGGGGCAATCCGGCTTCACAATTAACGAACCTGGCGGTTACCGGCACAAACGGAAAAACAACCGTCGCATATCTCGTTCGCTCCTGCATCCAAAAAGCCGGCCAGAAATGCGGCCTTCTTGGCACCGTCATTTACGATACCTGCTCGGGCAAGAGCAGCGAGTCGATTTTAACAACACCCGATTGTCTGACTATCGCAGCCGGACAGGAAGAAATGGTAAAGAACGGCGCAAAGTATATGGTCATCGAGGCCAGCAGCCACGCCCTTTCTCAAAACCGTCTGGCGGGTATTAACTTCAAAGCCGCTGCTTTCACAAACCTCGCCGGCGACCATCTGGACTATCACAAAACCCAAGAAGATTATTTAGCTGCCAAGACCAGACTTTTTTCTGCCCTTTCGCCGAATGCTGTGGCGGTGTTGAATAAACAATCGCCGCAGGCCGAGCTTATCGCTAAGTCCGCCTTGGCGGACCATAGTCGGACCAAAATCTTATGGTACGCCATTGCCCCCACGGCTTGCTGCCCGCCGCCCCGACTCGCGTCGGAAGACGCGGGGGCAGGGCGCAAGCCGGCAGTGGGGGCCGACATCACCGCTCATATCGAATCGATGGATATGGGCGGAACGGTCTTCACCCTGGAATACGCCAACCGTTCGGCAATTGTAAAGACCCCATTGCTTGGCCGATATAACATCAGCAATTGCTTGGCGGCGGCCGGATTGTGCCTTGCAGCCGGCCTCGGTTTGGAAACAATAGCGGCCGGTTTATCGGCTCGGCAGACAATACCAGGCCGATTAGAGAGTCTCGATTGGCCTGGTGATTTTTCCGTAATAATTGATTATGCACACACAGACGATGCCTTAAAAAACGTCCTTTCCACACTGAAGCATCTGTGTAACGGCGAGTTACGGGTCGTTTTCGGTTGCGGCGGAGACAGAGATAAAACCAAACGCCCGCGCATGGCCAAAGTCACTGAACAATTAGCTGATTTTATAATCGTGACCAGCGATAATCCTCGAACTGAAAAACCCGAAGACATCATAAATGAAATTATTGCCGGTTTTGAAAAAGGTCCACTAATCGAACATGCTGATTTACGAGAGACGAGCGATAAGCAACGAGCCCCGTCCCGTCTTCGACGGGCGGGGCGAGCGACGATAATAATTGAGCCGGACAGAAAAAAAGCCATCGAGTTAGCCATAAGAACCGCCGGCAAAGACGATATCGTGCTCATAGCAGGCAAAGGCCACGAAACCTATCAAATCATCGGAACACAAAAATTCGCCTTCAGTGACAAAGTGGTAGCTGAAGAACACCTTAGGAAACAATTTAAAAACAGCAAATAAAGAAGGTGCTTAGAATTTCATATAAATTCCGTTGCCCACCTAAAGATACTACAGACCAAAGTGAGAATAATAAAAAGAATAGATACTCCAAGAGCTATTACCCAAAGCCAGAAGAAAAATCGAGCAAGTCGGATGTTAATATCTGCCACATCTTCTTCTTTTCCCTTTTGGCCCTTCGTCTTTTTGTACTCTTTGAGTATTGCAGTGTAAAGACCATTACCTTCTTCAAAAAGCTCCGGCTCTAACGCTGCAATATACTCGTCTATGATGAGCTGCCAACGACGACCATCTTCATTAACCTTTTTCCAAACACGTGCTAACTGTATTCCGACACCAAACATTACAGAATTGATAATCCATAAAAAAGGTGTATCGAAAGGTAATTTATCCAAATATTCTTTGAACAACAATCCTGCTATAACGACAATGCCAGTATTTAATGAGAGATAAATTTTGAATCTCGACCAATACCAATCCCCTCCCTTAAAATGGCGATTGATATATAGTTCGTACATCTGGAACGCGTTGTTTCGATCTTTCAACTTGCACTGCTCATCCATTGACTTTCCCTTTTCTATCGTATTTCATTCTGGTCGACGTGGGCAACACCCCCACTTTTTCTTTAAAAGCATCAGGACCCTGAATTGCGTTTTCTAATCAGGCACTTCCAAACAGGTTACTCATTGTTCTGAGGAAGAAAGGGCTTTACAAATTTTCTTTGCAAGCTTGTCGGGTATCTCGGTATGCCGAGGGATTGCTTCTACATGACCAGTCAAGGGATTACACCAAAGCGAATGAGAGTGGCCCTCACGCTTGAGGTAACAGCCTTGTTTGCGAAGATACTTCAAAAGAGCTTGACGTTTCATTTGATTATAACAATTTCACGTACCGCATCCGATGGAACGCCGCGAAGGGCATCTTCTCGCCTATCTTCCAGAATCAAATTGATCGCATCAGACAAACTCTTTAGACACTCTTCTTTGGTACGGCCCTGTCCGTTTGCACCGGGAATTTCGGGGCAGTAAGCTATAAACCAATCGCCGTCTCTTTCAACAATCGCCGTAAATTCATTATGCATCAGAGAACCTCCAACGGTACATTTACTCTCTAATATAGGATATCCTACATTTGATACAAAGTCAAGTAGGTGATAGAACTAATTATACAGAATTGCATATTTACCAAATCACTGCAAAATTTCGCAATATATCTCGATTTAGGCTGGAACTTCCAAATAGGTTGAGGAACTGTGCGGTCGTGGAATTTCCAGGCCTTCTTGGTCCATCCCCTGCAGATGAAAAGCAATAGCTTCTCTCATATTTTTTTCTACTTTTTCCTTGCTGGAGCCGGCGGCAATACATCCTGGTAAATCGGGAGAAAAAGCTGAATAGCCGGTTTTAGTTTTTTCAATTATAACCAGATATTTCATCAGCTTGCTCGTTTGGCTATGCATAAGCCAGCTTTTTCACTTCTTTTTCTATACGAGATGAAAGCCTGTCTGTCTCTACATCCAAATCGTAATCCATTTGAAGACCCAGCCAGAATTGCGGTGAATTGCTAAAATGACGAGCTAAACGAAGTGCCGTGTCTGCCGTTATACTCCTTTTGCCATGAACGATTTCATTTATTCTCCGAGGGGACACTCCAAGACATCGACCAAGCTGATTTTGGCTTATGTTCATAGGCTTTAAGAATTCTTCGAAAAGCACCTCGCCAGGATGTAAAGGAGGAATCTTGCTCTTTCCCATTTTTTCACCTCAATGATAATCTGTAATCTCTACCTCTAAGGTGTTATTATCTATCCACTTAAAACAAATTCGCCATTGGTCATTAATACGAATGCTGTATTGTCCTTTTCTTTTGCCGGATAACATTTCCAGCCTGTTAGCAGGTGGGACCTTCAAATCATTTAATGTTTTACTCCGGTCAATCATTCGTAGTTTTCTGAAAGCTGCCTTCTGAATATTATGGGGCAGCTTCTTAGAATATTCACGGTAAAAGATTTTTTCTGTTTCTTTACATTTAAAGGATTTAATCATAAATCAATTAAATTATATAACGTATAACGTTATAAGTCAAGTGTAATTTTCAAATATTTTTAATCTTTATGTGAAACCCGGGGTTCTCTCAAAATCACATGTTCGCGCATATCCTTGCAAACTTAGCGGTGGTATGCAGAATATCATATAGATTCTTAATATCAATGGGAGTTCAAAATCCTTGACCATTTGTAAAATTATAGCATAATTTCGTTGTATCGACAAATATTTGTCCTATCGGAATTATAGAGTAAATTTCTCGAAAGCTAAAATGAAGAAGTTTTCGATAGCAGATTTGGCCGGAATAATAAAGGCTCACCCTGCTGCGCCGGAATTGGCAATAGGCAAGGCAAAAGGTGCAAGACTCAAGACTCAAGACTCAAGACTCATAGGTCCTGGGTCTGGGGTCTGTGGTCTTGGGTCTTCTTTCACCGGCGTAAGTACCGATTCGCGAACTACCAAACCCGGCGATTGTTTCTTTGCAATTGCCGGCGAGAATTTCGACGGCCACGATTACGTAGCGGACGCCTTCGCAAAAGGCGCCGTCTGCGCCGTTGTAAGTAAAGACATAAAAGACAACAAATTTGCCGACAAACCCATACTCAAAGTTAAGGACACCATAAAAGCCCTCGGCGACTTCGCCGGAGAATATCGCCGACGGGCGGGTTTCAAAGTGATTGCGATAACAGGCTCGGCGGGCAAAACAACAACGAGGCAAATAGCTTATCAGGCCTTAAGTAAATGTTTTCGCGTCTATCAAGCGCCGAGGAGTTTTAATAATAATATCGGCCTGCCCCTGACCCTGCTCGGCGCCCAGCCGGATGACCAGATAGTCGTTGCCGAGCTCGGCAGCAATCATCCCGGCGAAATAGCCCACCTGACTCGTATTGCCGCCCCGGACATCGCAGTGGTTACTAATGTTCATCCAGCCCACCTCGAAGGATTTGGCGATTTGCAGACAATTATACAGGAGAAGTTATCTATCTCCGAAGGACTTACGCCCGATGGCGTTTTTATAATCAACACTGATTTCGACCGGCTGGTCAATGCCTGCCGGGCTAAAGGTACTAAATTCATAACGTTCGGCAAATCAGATGGCGCCGACTACCAGGCACGTAACATCAGCTACGAGGCCTCAGCCAGCCGCTTCACTATAGATAGCACAGAAGTTTACTTACCCGTCCCCGGCCCGGGTAATGTCGAAAACGCGCTTGCCGCCTGGGCTGTTTGCAGCCGGCTTGGTCTGTCTATTGATGATTTCGCACAGGCTGTTAAGGCCCTCTCACCCGCTTCTATGCGGGCCGAGCTGCTCCAAATCGGGACTCTAACGGTACTAAATGACTGCTATAATGCAAATCCCGCCTCAATGAGAAATGCACTGGATATATTGGCTGGTCTTGACACAACGGGAAAACGCAGATTGGTCTTTATCTGTGGCGATATGGCTGAGCTTGGACAGCAGACCGAGCGCCTGCACACTGAGCTGGGTACCTCTATCTTCCAGGCCAAAGTGCAGCTCTTGCTGGCCGTGGGCAGGTTTGCGAAAATCGCCGCCGAAGCCGCTCGCACCTCTTTTGCTGTCTGCGACAGCAGACAAGGGGGTAACGCAAGCGCTGGTGCAAAAACAGCCGCCGGATACGATTTGGGTTCCCGCGAAGCCCCGTCCCTCCAAATAAAATGTTTCGAAGATACCCTTTCAGTCTGTAATAATCTGCACGAATTCGTAAAAGATTACGATATAATATTAGTGAAAGGTTCTCGAACAGCCCGGCTGGAAATGTCCATCGAGAAACTGAAAGAGCTTTATTCGTAACTCGATGCCGGATGCTTGAAACTCGTAACGAGCATCGAGGAACGAGGAACGAGTATCGAGGAACGAAATGATATACCACTTGTTATGGTATTTGCGAGATGTTTTTACGCACAAGCTCGGCTTCTACGCCTATCAGAACGTGGTGTTTCGCTCGGTCTCAGCGGTACTGACCAGCTTACTTATCGCCCTTCTAATCGGCCCTAAAATCATTCGCTGGCTGATGCGCAAAAAAATCGGCGACCGACCGGAGTTTTACCACGCCACCCTCAACGAGCTGACCAAAGAAAAGGCGAATACACCCACCATGGGCGGCCTGATTATCATTCTCGCGGCTGTCTCAACCACCTTATTATGGGCAAAGCTGAACAATCCCTTTGTTCAGAAGGCAATTGTGCTGGTGATATGGTTCGGCGCTCTGGGCGGCGTTGATGACTGGCTAAAGCTCACCATTGATGTCCGCCGCCGAACCAGAAACGGATTAAAACCCTGGGAAAAGCTCATCTTTCAAATCGGTGGTGCAGTGCTGATTGCGTCGTTTCTATACGCCGACTTTGTCAACATAGACGACGCCAAATTATTCTGGCTGCCGTTCTACAAGCATGGCCTGCCGTTAGCAAACTGGATGTTTATACTAATAGCAATTTTTTACCTCTCGGCCACCAGCAACGCCGTCAACCTGGCCGACGGTATGGATGGATTGGCGGCCGGCTGCGTTGGAATGGTTTCTCTGGTGCTTGCCCTGCTGTGCTTTGTCGCCTCTGAAACAATGTCACGAACTACTCCTGTTACCTGGGCAAGCTATCTTCTGCTGCCTGCTATACCACAGGCCGGCGAGCTGAGCATCTTTTATTCGGCAATCTTGGGGGCCGTCCTCGGATTCTTGTGGTACAACTGTCACCCCGCTCAGACCTTTATGGGGGATGTGGGCTCGCTTCCTTTAGGCGCCGCAATGGGCTATGGTGCGCTGGTAACAAGAAATGAAATCCTGCTCTTAATTATCGGCGGCGTATTCGTCATTGAGTTGCTTAGTGTAGTATTCCAGGTCGGCTATTTCAAATACACCGGCGGCAAACGGCTTTTTAAATGTGCCCCGATACATCACCATTTTCATCTGATTGGCTGGAGTGAGCCGCAGGTGGTGGTGCGTTTTTGGCTTTTAGCCGCCGCCTTTGCCGCCCTCGCTTTGGCAACATTAAAAATCCGCTAACGCCGCAGATAGGCTTGAAAATGGTTATCATAAAAACTGTTGACCCTCTTAAGCTCGCCGATTGCCAATGAAAAATCGAAAGTCTGATAATCTCTCCATATAAAACTACTTTTCCTTTGTTTAACCTGAATCAAGGCCTAATTGAGAAAATCGCCGTCTTAATCTCAAGTTTTCATTAACTTATGCCGAATTTGTAAAATACCCGCAAAAAGTGTGTGAAAGCAAGGAGTTAGCGATGCTCAGAGCAAGAGACATTATGAATACAGATGTAATTAGTGTTAAAAGAGACACCCCAATATTTGAGGCTGTAGAAATCCTGGTGGAGAATAACATCTCAGGTCTGCCTGTGGTCGAAGACGATATGACTTTAACGGGTGTGCTTTCAGAAAAGGATGTCATAGAGCTATTCTACGAAGGCGAACGGGCTGAGGACAAAACGGTTAATGACTATATGACCTGTCCCGCAGTTCATTTTGATGAGAATAATGCTCTGTTGAATGTTTGTGACTTTTTGGTAAAGAATATCTTCAGAAGGGTCCCCGTTACATCAGGTGGCAAGCTGGTTGGCTTAATCAGCATACAGGATATCCTCAGCACCATCCTTCGGCTTAGGCGGGAAAAAGTGGTCAGTGCGACTTAAGATAAAAAACCACTACTCTGTAACAGCTCAAATGACAACTCTGCAAATCAAATGTTACAAAGTACTACAATACTCCCCGCCTCCATTGTTTTGCCTCGCACCCGTTAGGCGCAAGCCAGATTTAACAAGCATAGGATAAAATGAGAGCTCATCATACATCGTAGTATTCTTCGGTATGGATTCGGACGTTTCTTCTGTAGCCTGTTGTGCCGTCGTCAGACCCCATTTTTTTTAATTTTCTCTGAGCCAAAAAGATTTTAACGGCGGTGGTTCCGCAAAACGAACCAGCGATGAAAAATACTATAGAGGCAAGTATTGCAAACAAATCTCGCAGAATATAAACCAGAAATCCAAATCCGATTAGCAGCAGCCCTGTGATAAAAAGTCCTGCCGCAAAGTTTCTGGACGCTTGAGAGATGATATTTCTGTAAACCCGAAAGCTCATATTTACATCTCGTAAAGTGCCTAAAGTTTAAAGTGCCTAAAGTGACGCACCGCGTCATTGCGAGCGGAGCGAAGCAATCTCAAACCTAAGCAATGAGATTGCCACGTCGCTACGCTCCTCGCAATGACACTCCGTGTCACTTTAGGCACTCTTGGCACTAAACGTTTAATACATTCCACCGCCGGGCGGCGAAGGCATCTCCTTCTTTTCAGGAATCTCGCTGACTATTGCATCGGTCGTCAGCAGCAGCGAAGCAATAGATGCGCCGTTCTGCAGTGCAACCCTTTCGACCTTAGTCGGCACAATCACACCGAACTGAGTCATATCGCCGTATTGCTTGCGCAGCGCATCGTAGCCGAAGTTCTTTTCCTTGCTGTTCATAACTTTCTGCGCCACAATTGAGCCGTCCAGTCCTGCGTTCTCGGCGATTTGCTTAATCGGTGCTACCAGTGCTCTTCGAACTATATCAACACCTATCTTTTCGTCCCCTGATGCCTTGACTTTATTCAGCGCCGGCAAAGCCCTGAGCATTGACACACCACCTCCGGGCAGGATACCTTCTTCTACCGCCGCCCGGCAGGCGTGCAGAGCATCCTCAACCCGTGCCTTCTTTTCTTTCATCTCTGCCTCGGTCGCAGCTCCAACATTAATCTGGGCTACGCCGCCGGCCAGCTTTGCCAATCTTTCCTGCAGCTTTTCAATATCATAATCGCTGGTGGAGTTATCAATCTCATTCTTAATTTGTTCGATTCTGCCCTTGATGGCTTCTGTGCTGCCGCCGCCTTCGATAATAGTTGTTGCGTCCTTGTCGATAGTAACACGTTTGGCTCTGCCAAGCTGGCGAAGCTCGATGTTCTCTAATTGCAGGCCCAGGTCCTCGAAAATAGCCTCACCGCCGGTCAAAGTTGCAATGTCACTGAGCAGCGCTTTTCGTCTGTCACCAAACCCGGGTGCTTTGACGGCCGCCACCTGCAGTATTCCGCGTAGTTTATTGACAACCAGCGTAGCCAGCGCCTCGCCCTCAACGTCCTCAGCGATAACCAGCAGGGGCGTGCCTTGCTTGGCCACCTTCTCAAGCAGCGGAACAAGCGATTTTACTGAGCTTATCTTCTTCTCGTGCACCAGAATATATGGTTTTTCCAACACTACTGTCATATTCTTCAGATTGTTAATAAAGTGCGGGCTAAGGTATCCTTTGTCGAACTGCATACCTTCGACCAGCTCGACTACCGTTTCCAAAGACTGGCCCTCTTCGACGGTAATGACGCCGTCTTTGCCGACCTTGTTCATTGCCTCAGCTAACTTTTTGCCGATTTCCGCGTCCTGGTTTGCCGAGCAGGTTGCCACCTGTTCGATTTGTTTGCTCGACTCGACAGGCGTGCTCATCTTTTGCAGTTCGTTTACGATGGCCTCCACGGCCTTCTCGATACCGCGTTTCACCTGCATTGCATTGGCGCCGGCGGTAATATTTTTCAGACCCTCGTTGAAAATGCTCTCTGCCAGAATCGTTGCCGTCGTTGTCCCGTCGCCGGCCACACTCGATGTCTTCGACGCCACTTCCTTGACCATCTGTGCGCCCATATTCTCGTAGGAATCTTCCAGCTCAATCTCTTTGGCCACCGTTACGCCATCCTTAGTAACGGTTGGAGAACCATACGATTTTTCTAAAACTACATTTCTGCCGCACGGCCCAAGCGTGATTTTTACTGCCCTTGCCAGTTTGCTCACACCTTTTTGAATGGCTGCACGTGCGTCAGTACCAAATGCTATCTTTTTTGCTGCCATGTCTTTTTTTCTCCTATTTTATTGATTGTCATTCTCTTTGTGTGCTTTTCTATCTTTGTCGGTAATTTTCTATTACTTTTCAATCACTGCCATAATATCCGACTCACTCATAATCAGATACTCTTTGCCGTCTATCTTTACTTCTGTCCCGGCGTAGCTCGTAAAAAGCACCATATCACCCTTTTTCACCTGCAATTTTTGTACCGTCCCGTCGTCGAGCACTTTGCCGTCACCAACGCCTACGATTTTGCCTCTTTGTGGCTTTTCTTTGGCACTATCCGGCAGGACTATTCCGCCCGTTGTCTTGGTTTCCGCTTCGAGACGCTGAACAAGCACCTTGTCTGCCAATGGTCGAATCTTCATTTTGTACTTACTCCTTTCGAAAAACTTCTTTTAATCTTTTACTTCATTCATATTAAAACGTCGCACATTCTGTCTGTTTTTTCTTTCGCCCTGTTTCTTACGCTATTTTGAAAAAATGTAGCTGTTATACTTCTTAACAAACAATCTGTTCAATTGCTCCTGCAGTACACTCATATCAACCGGCTTGTCAATCACGCTGAAAACATCAAGCCGCAGTGCCTTGCCGAGCAGGGATTCGCCCGCCGCGCTGGTCAAGAGAATACACGGCAGCAGAGGATAATCCATTCGGATAATCTTTATTGTTGCCAGCCCGTTTGATTGCTCCGAATCCATATCAACTATTGTCGTATGAATCCGTTTTCTTTCGATAATATTGACGAACTCTACCGCGTTCTCGGCCATCAGCAGATTAATGCCTCTTGGCCGAAAAATATAGCGCAGCGCCTCCGGCCACGCCCAGTTCGCCTCACTGGCAAGTACGTTAATTTCTTCGAGTTTTGACAGATTCGACACCATATTCGTACATTCCTTTCTTAATCTTAGCAAATATCGTGCCAAATGCCTTTTTACACGACTATATTAGCGCAAGTACTTACTATAAATGAGGTTAAGATGTGAGGTCCGGGGATGCCCCCTCCTGCCAAAATTCCCAATAAGCCCTCTTTCTCTGCCAACCTGACAGGCTTTGACGAATGCTAAACTAAAAATACTCGTATTCTTTGCTCATTTTAGACTTCCATGCGAGTTTTCCTGAAAAGGTTATAGTCATTAGTAGTAGTCAAATGACTATTGCGTCAAAATCTTCTCTTGTCGAGACGGCCATTGACTTTTTGGCTATCACAGCTATAATCCGCAGTTCTTAAACCTTTTGGGTTGTACTTATCCAGGTGCGAATATCTATGAAATCTCGTTCAGAAAATTCTAAATTGATTACTCTTTTTCATGCCTCCAGGCCAAAATTCCTCGTTGCAGGTGCAGCCCCCATCCTGGTTGGCTCTTTTCTCGCTTACGCAACCACCGGTTCCTTTCATTTCGGTTTATTTGTCCTGGCGTTAGTAGCAATAGTGGCCCTGCAGGCCGGTGCCAATTTGGCTAATGATTACTTCGACCATATTTCTGGAAATGACTGGGTCAATAAAAATCCAACGCCCTTTTCGGGTGGAAGCCGTTACATTCAACAAGGCATTCTTTCGCCCAAAGAAGTTCTGCTCGCCGCCCTGACTGCTTTGGCGGCAGGTTCGGCAATCGGGCTGGTCATTGTCCTGCTGACAAAGAGCATCCTTATTTTAACTATCGGCATTATCGGATTGCTCGGCGGCTTCTTCTACACCGCTCCGCCTGTCAAGCTTGGATACCGTTATATCGGTGAGTTTATCATTGCCCTGTTGTTCGGCCTGTTTCCGGTATATGCCTCCTATTATTTGCAGACAGAAACTATTGATACTGTCCCGCTTTTGCCTGCTGCAATAGTCGCCATACTGATTTTTCTGGTGATTTTAATAAATGAATTTCCCGATGTCGCCGCCGACGACGCGGTAAACAAAAAAACACTTATCGTTCATTTCGGCGTGCCGGCTTCAGTGTGGATTTACAGAATCGTTCTGATTGGGAGTTTTATTATTGCAGCAGCTATGTTGATTTACCGCTCAATGTTCTTTGCGGGATTGTTTTATCTGCTTACGCTGCCGGTTGCAGCATTCGCTATAAAATCCGCAAATAAAATAGACCTGGTCAAGCCCGGCCAATACCGCGCCAGCCAAATCACGGTCCTTTTGCATGCAATTGGCTCCTTAGCCCTTACCGTCGGCTTTGTTATTTCCGCCTTGCGCAACACGGCGGTATATGGCGTTTAGAACTACGGCGCAACTTAGAAAGTGTATGAAAAGGCCATTTTGTCATTCTGAACGGAGCGCAGCGAAGTGAAGAATCTTGGTTTTCGCTCCTTTGCTATAATACTACGGAGAACGGACAAATTCAAAATTCGAATTACCAAAATATCAAACGGACATGCTATTATTTGACTGCGTTTTTGTTTTGAAAATTAGGATTTTGAATTTCGAGATTGTTTCGGATTTCCACCGCAAGGTATCCTCCGAAAGGAATCCTTTGGACTGTGGAGTGCTTTGGATTTTGATAGAAAAAGCAGATTTGCGATATTAAGTAGCGCCATAGCAGTAGCAGTAGGGTGGGGCTTGCCCCACCATTTCTATCTAATTTTTTATCAGCTTTATAATCGTATCGAGGTCGTTCGGTGCCTCTATGGGCGTATTGCTGAATTGACCCTGGTTTTCTTTGTGGTAGTTGACCGTTACATTGGGGTCTTTTAACGGATGGCCTGTCAAAACGCACGCAACCCGCTCATCGTCGCCGATTATATTCTCAGCTCTAAGGTGTTTTAAGCCGGCTATTGTCGCCGCCGAAGCCGGCTCACAGCCCAGTCCATATTTGCCGATAATCGCTTTCGCATCGATAATCTCTTCATCCGGGACCGCGCGCACGACGCCATCACATATATCGATTGACCGAAGACATTTTTTCAGATTGACCGGCCGGGATATCTCTATCGCCGAAGCGCAGGTATGCGGCGAAAAGTTCCGTGCCGTCAGCTCAGCGTAATATTCATCAATAATTGCCTGGTCAACCTTACCGTCATTCCAGGTCAGCTTTTTGTTATTGACCAGGTCGGCCAGGGTGTCGGCGCCGGTGGCGTTAATAATCGCCATTCGCGGTATTCGTTCAATCAAGCCGAGCTGCTTCAATTCCCAAAAGGCCTTGCCGAAGGCGCTGGAGTTGCCTAAATTTCCGCCGGGCACCACAATCCAGTCCGGCACATCCCATCCCAGGCCTTCAAGGATTCGATACATTATGGCCTTTTGCCCTTCAAGCCGGAACGGATTCAGCGAATTGAGCAGGTAAAGCCCCAGCTTTGTGCAGACATCCTGAACCTGGCGCATACAGTCATCGAAGTCACCTCGTATTTGAATCGTTTGCGCGCCGTAATCCATTGCCTGGCTGAGTTTGCCGAAAGCGATTCGACCGGAACCTATAAATACCGTGCATTTAATGCCGCAGCTATGCGCGTACAAAGCCACCGATGCAGAGGTATTGCCCGTCGATGCGCACGCGCTGGAAGTTGCCCCGACCATTTTTGCATGGCTGAACGCCGCCGCCATCCCGTTATCTTTGAACGACCCGGATGGATTCAAACCTTCATATTGTAGAAACAGACAGCCTGGCTGCATATCGACATATTCAGCCACAGCATCATTTCGCTGCAGGATGGTCTGGCCTTCGCCGATGGTTACTTTATATTTATCTTCACAGAAGCTCAGCAGTTCGCGGAATCGCCATACGCCGGAAAAATCCAGCAGAGTATCTCTGGTTGCCCAGCGCTTGGCAAACTCGCTTAATTTACCGGGAACCTCAATCTTGTCCCAGTTATAACGTATGTCCAGCAGCTCACCACATTGGGGGCACTTAAACATCGCCTGCCCGCAGTCGAACTCTGCCCCGCAATCCGGATTAATACACTTCTGATAAGCTGAACCGGTGTGTTTTGACAAATGCATCCTCAAACATCTCACAAATTAGAAATCTTGATTATTTTAGTAATTCGGCTCAAACAGCGATGCTCTTAACCGATATTGACAAAGAATTATAAACTAAAGCCGAAGCGCTTGATATGGAAATCGGGCCTTAATAGCGACCTTGCACAAAGAACTTCCTTGCTGATATGTACGGCAATATTATTCATCTTTTGCTTTCCGGTCTTTTTGCTCACCATCTGCATCACTCAACCACGCTGTGCTTGCGGAGCAATTCGACTATATCTTTGTGACCCTCGCTGACCGCCACATCCAGAGGGGTCCTGCCCCATTTATCTTTGGCATCCACCTTCGCCCCTTTGGCAAGTAGTAGCTCGGCTATCTCCTTGCAACCCCTGGCAGCCGCCCTGTGCAGCGGAGTATGGCCTTTATAGCTTTTGGCGTCAACCTCCGCGCCATTGGCAAGTAGAACCTCGACCACTTCCTTTTGCTCCCCAACTGCCCTGTGCAGAGCAGTATGGCCACTATCATTTCGGGCGTTCACCTCCGCTCCACCGGCAATTAAAAGCTCAACCACTTCCTTGTGCCCATTTTGGGCCGCCCAGTGCAGAGCAGTTGCGCCGTCATTAGCTTTGGCCTTTATCTCCGCTCCGCTTGCAAGCAGAAGCTCGACTACCTCCTCGTGCCCCTCGCCGGCCGCCACATGCAGAGCAGTCTCGCCCTTACCTGTTTTAGCGTTCACCTCCGCTCCTCTGGCAAGCAGAAGTTCGCCCACTTCCTTCTGGCCCTCGCTGGCTGCCACATGCAGAAGAGTCCTGCCGCATTTATCCTTGGCGTTCGCCTTCGCTCCTTTGGAAAGTAGTAGCTCGACTACCTCCCTGCAACCCCTGGCGACCGCCCTGTGCAAAGAAGTATGGCCTTTATCACTTTCCGCATCCACTTCCGCGCCGTTGGCAAGCAGAAGCTCAACTATATTCTTGTGCCCACCGGCAGCCCTGTGTAGAGGAGTATGGCCTTTATTATTTTTAGAGTTCACGTCCGCTCCTTCGGCAATTAGAAGTCTGACTACTTCCTCGCAGCCTATATCGGCCGCCTTGTGCAGGGCGGTCTCGCCGTCATGGGCTTTGGCGTTCACCAGCTCCGGCCTTCGGGCCAATATGAACCTAACCTTGCTGAGGTTTCCTTTTTGTGCGGCGCCGTGAATATTCGCACTCCATCCATACATTATCCAGGCAAATAAGTCCATCAGTCCGGCAACCAGTCTCTTGCTATCGTTCATAGTTCAATAACTATTCATTTGCTCATAACAGCCATCCAGGCCGCCGGCGCACTTGACAGTGCTGCTATTGCCTTGGTTATGGCTATTTCATAATTTTTGGCCGCAGTCGAGCTCAGCCCACCAATCCGCATTGATATACTTCTGATAAGCTGAACCGGTCATACTCATTTACAAAATTCCTTATCAACCTTTACTTCGCTGGAATTATAAACAATAAACAGAGCCAATAGTACAGAAATTGGCTTTGTTTGGGTTTGTATTTTTGGAGCCTGAGGGTGGTTTCATTTTCATAAACCTTTGCGGCAAATAAGTTTTCGTTCATTTTGGCATTGCGGAAATTGGCTTTGCTTTGCATAAATAAGTCTCCCGGCGCGCCGAGAATCATCGACAGGGTACGTGGGCCGGTCGATTTTCGGGCGTTAAGCCGGTTGGAGAGGATTTGGGCTTCGGTAGCCCCGTCCAAGGAAGGCCGGGTCTTCGACATCGGGAACCCCCCTTTCTGATTTGCTCCGTCCAAGGAAGGCCGGATTTTCAATATTGATGATTTTCTATTGATTATTGACTATTGGTTATGAACTATTAACTTTTATGATTTTATTCTATTAGTTAGATATATATTATACAATATTAATTGTTAAACGTCAAGTAAATTTATCCACAGATTATACGGGTTTTTTAACCACAGATTACAAAGATTATTACAGATTAACCCGGCGAGATGCTGGCTGCGGATAGTCAAATGACTACGAGTTTTTTATGCTCCGTCCGGGGACAGGTTGTAAAACGATATATAGTCAAATGACTACGAGCTTCAGGGTGTTTCGATCTACAGAGACCTCATCTTAGCCCTACAGCTTAAGCCGACAGATATTAAGCAGCGAAAAAGTGTCAGGTGGATAGTCAAATGACTACGGGCTTTTTCGCGCTCCGGCCGGCGAAAGGTTGGGAAACGAACCATAGTCAAATGACTACGGGATTTTTCATGCTACAAAGCTGGATGATTGATATTAGACTTTAGATGCTGGATTCTCGATGTTCGAATTTATTAGGGACAGTCACCGTTTTTGTGTACTGTCCCTAATAGGTGGCTGTCCCTAGTATTTCATCCTTTTAAAAAATGTCCTCACCTAATACGAATAGTGCGTAAATCTCCTCCTTATACTCAGGACAGCATGTGGTAAGAAGTGCCTGGATTTGCGAGAACTCTTCTCTCTCTTTGGGCAGGTTGCCTTTGCGCAAATATTGCGGCGGGACTCGACCATCACTATCTCTTATGCTCACGTCTGCCCTATAATCCAACAGATACTTAGATGCACCGACTGATGAATTTTTCATCGCGAGATGCAATGGTGTGCGTCCTTTTTTGTCTTTAGCATTAACTTTAGCCCCTGCTTTAAGTAAAGCTTGTAAGTCAGGGCGTAGTTCCGGAGACGGAATCGATGCGGCCAAGTGCAGAGGAGTAAGGCCAACTGAATTCCTCTGATTTACATCCGCTCCTTTTGCCAACAGTATTTCTAGAGGAGTGGGCATATGCCTCAGGTTGTAAGAAGTACGAGCAGCGTTATGCAACGGTGTATTACCATAATGATCCTTGGCGTTCACGTTAGCTCCAGCTGCGAGCAGCATGCGCACGATTGAACAAACCTCCTCGATATTAAGGCTGGTTTCCAAACTTAACCACCGATGCAAGGGAGTCCGACCATCGTAATCCTTGACGTTTGGATCAGCACCTTTCTCCAAAAATAGCTTCATTTCTTGCTCTCTGGCATAATGCAGCGGCGACTGTCCATCATTGTCTTTGGCACTTAAGTCGGCTCCCTTGACTATCAATAGTCTGGCTACACATTCGCTTGCAATGTGAAGAGGAGTTCGTCCATAACTATCCCTAGCAGTCAAAATGCAAGGGTCTTTCTTCAAAAGACGCTTAGTTCTCTTCTCATTCTCGTCCAATACAACACGGAAAAAGTACTCGGGTCTAACAATACCTAGAACTTCTAAGAATCTCCAATAGAATTGTTTGATTCTGTATTTCCAGTACATTGGAACACTCATCCTTCAGTCGGGATTTCTCATATGCACTTCACTGAAACACTCCTGCAAGCTTCAAGTCCCATAACACCATAATTTTAACTCAATCTCAACAATCTGCCGGCAGGTCCAGCATGCCGGGGGAAATCCGGGGACACCTTACTTGTTTCTATCTTTCCCTGACACTCTTTCGTATCTCGCATAGGGTTTTCCAAACAGATGCGTCATAACTGTCTCGTTCGGCATCCGTGGGTTTTAGATTATCAGATTGAAGTCTGTTTGTCACGTATTTTCCGGGAAATTGCACGGTCTTTTATAGATTCCTGCTTGCGGGTATGTTGCCAAAGTTCAAAAGGAACGTTTTGAGATTGCCGCGCGATTCTTCAAATCGCTCGCAATGACCTGAAAACGCACTTTGCGTTATTGTGAGGAATGACGAACCCTGGGTAAAACCCAGGGCTAAATACTATACGTGGCGTTGATTTTTTCTATCAGGCCCGGCAGTTCCGAAAGCTTGTCTATTCGCCGGGCCCCTTTCGGTGTTTTCTTTCCGGCATTGGTATAAGCAGTTTTCAGCACAGCCTGCATACCGCTTCTTATAGCAGGTTTAATGTCCGTATCAATCCGGTCGCCGACGAACAATATGTTCTCCGTCATCTCGCCAATCCTCTCGGCGGCAACTTTGAAAATACGAGCGTCCGGCTTGCGAAAGTCAAATTCGTATGAATAGACCCTGACCGTAAAGAAGTCTAATATACCCTCCTGCTCGAGGTGTTTCTCTAAGCAGCAGCCGTTCACAAAAGTATTGGATACTATACCGAGCTTAAGTCCGGATTTTTTAAGTGCGGCTAAAGTCTCTTTTATTTTCGGCTCGATGGTGGCGACTCTGCTCAAAGGCTCATACCAAAGCCATGCAAAATGCTGCCATTGTTCCCTGTCGAGATGGACACCCTTTTTTGTACCTTTGCCCCTTAGCAAAACCAGGGAATTAAAATCATTTTTCATTATATTGGAAAGCAGGTGCCGTATGCGCAGCGCGATAAGGTTTCGCCAATAGTAATATTGGAAATTGCCGACCGGCTGGCCGCAACTTTTGAGAAAATCGTACGATAATCTTGCCCCCTGCCGAAAGAGCTGGCCCGCGTTGATTTTACCAAAGTCCAGCAGGGTCTCGCCGAGGTCGAACAGTACTGCCTTGATTCTTTTATCCGGCATAATCAGCGTAAATGCGTAAAATGAGTTTATTCATCCACCCATCTTCTCATCTGCTCATTTACTTATTCTCTTAAAGGTGGCAAATCACCGCCAAAAGCTTCCCGCATCCACTCGAACATTTCTTCGTCTGATATCATCGATACCCTGTTATCCGCATACTCAGCGTCGATTTTATCTTTGATTTTGGTTATGCGAGGGTCATGCTTGGGAATCTGAATCTCATACTTGGCCTCTACCCAGTGCTTGATACCCGCCGCACCGGCCTTATCGGTAATCGCCACACCCACAGGACGGTTGAGTAACTTTTGGGTATCGAAACAGTTGTATATTTCCTCATTTTTTAACAAACCGTCTGCGTGAATACCCGCCCGCGTAATATTGAAATCTTTTCCAACTAACGGATAGTTCCGTGGAATCTCAAGATGCAGCTCCTTTCTGGCGTACTCGGCTAATTCAGTCATCGCTGCATAATTAACACCCTCCGTCATTCCCTTCAGTTGGGCATGTTCAACAATTAGCGCTTCAAGCGGCGGATTGCCTGTTCGCTCACCGCAGCCGAATATCGCGGCATTAGCGGCGCTGCACCCGTACAGCCACGCCGTCACGGCGTTCACTTGAACCTTATGCAAATCATTATGACCGTGCCATTCCAGATATTCGGGTTCAACCCCGATTTGCCGAAGCCCGTGGACGAGTTTCGGAACGCTCCGCGGAAGAGAAACACCCGCCCACGGCAGACCAAAACCAAGCGTATCACAAAGACGTATCTTGATCGGCTTGTTATATTCTTTGGAAAGGTTCATCAATTCGGAGGCAAAAGGCAGAACAAAACCTTTATAATCAGCCCGCGTTACGTCCTCAAAGTGGCAGCGCGGAATAACGCCGCTGTCTAAAGCCGCTTTGACAATATCGAGATATGAGCTCATCGCCTGGGCGCGGGTCATTCGCAGCTTCAGGAATATATGATAGTCGCTCGCTGAGGTTAGAATGCCCGTCTCGCCAAGCCCCATTTGTGAAACCAATTTAAAATCAGCGGCCACAGCCCTTATCCAGCCTGTTATCTCAGGAAACTCATAACCGCGCTCTTTGCACAGCTCTACTGCTTCTCTGTCGCGCTCTGAATACAAAAAGAACTCACATTGGCGAATCAGCCCGGCCCCGCCATCTATCTCGTGCAATAAGTCGTAAATCTTAAGGATTTGCTCCGGCTTAAAGGGCGGCAGAGCCTGCTGACCGTCACGGAACGTCGTATCGGTTATCCATATCTTCTCCGGCATATCATACTTAACTGTCTGCTTATCGAAGATTACCCTGGGAAATTCAGTATATGGGAACATCTGGCGATACAGGTTGGGCTTTTCTACATTTATAAGTCTATGGTTCTTATTCACCGGTATTTATCTCCAACAGAAGTTCAAAGCGCCTAAAGTTTGAAGTGCCTAAATTATGGATATCAGCGGACCAGGAAATCAGGATGCAGATTACCAGTATATCAGAGTATCAGGAAAAAGCTGCCTGATATTCTGATAACCTGATGTCCACTACCTGGTATCCTGATACGCTGATAATCTGAATCTTTAGCTCACTTTAGTCACTTTAGCTCACTTTAGCTCACTTTTATTTCCTTCGTACCTTAGCACGAGATACGACAATAGCCGAGGTGGGATTCGAACCCACACGCCCATTACAGGCAGGGGATTTTAAGTCCCCAGCGTCTGCCTTTCCGCCACTCGGCCGGACGCCATAGGCTAACTTATCCGACAAAATTTTGCAAATTGTTTCCCGAAAAACTCAAATCTCAAGATTCAAATTTGCAGGGTGGGCTTTAGCTGAGTGGCAGGGTGGGGCTTGCCCCACCATTCATTCTTCAAGTTTACATCTGGCTAAGAAGTAGCTTTGATGAAGCATGGTTAAAATATGAGCACAAAAAAATCAGTGAGGGAGTTTTTTGAAAATAGGTCGAAGCCCAAATCGACAAAGAAAATCCTCTATCCGCCGCCGTACTCGGGCCAGATGAATTCGTCGGCAAAGCGCCTTTAGCTCTGCGTCGTTGCCTGCTAATGAACGTGCCTTCTCGATGCTTTTCGCGGCGTCGGCCAATCTGCCCATTGCAAGGTAAACGAAAGCTGAATCTCTTAAAGTGGGAATATGCTTACCTCTGATATCGAGCGCATGGGCAAAAAATTCCGCAGCCTCCCCAAACGCCCCTTTTGTAGCCCTGACGGCCCCAAGATAGTAATAGGCATCCGCATGAGCACAATCGATATCAACAGCCCGCAGCAGGCAGTGTGTTGCATAATCGAGCTCGCCAATTTTCAAAAACATCGACCCCATAGAAACCAGAGTATCCGCATCCTCAGGAGATGTTTCCAGCTCCGAAACCAGGTAAGCTCTTGCTTTTGTCTGCTGCTCTCTCATTAACGCATACTGGGCCAGCCTGTAGCAAGGCCCTGCGAGTGTATTGTCCTTTTGAAGTGCCTGATTGAATAGTTCCACCGCCCGCTCATAATCGCCGTTGTTAAAGGCAATCTCTCCAAGATAAAACAAGGCGGCTGCAAAGTCCGGCTCAAGCTCAAGTATTCTGTTAAACTTTTCCTTTGCCGATTCGATATCATCGCTCTCGAGCAGAAACAATCCGAAATCGAAAATAACATCAATATCGCCCGGACTGATGCGAAGCTCCGCCAGGAAATACTCCCGGCAGAGCTCGGTCTGGCCGTCCGACCAATAAGCCTGAGCGATTCGGTAGTTGATTTGTGGATGGCTCGGCTCAAGCTCAGCCGTTCGCAGCCAGCACCGAATCGCTTTTTTATACTGGCCCCGGGCAAAAAGACTGTTCCCGATATTATAGTAGCACAATCCACAGTACGGTTTTATCTGCTGAGCCAGGTAAAACATCTGCTCAGCCAAATCGTGCAGACCCATTTCGGTATAGGTTATTATCCGGTTGCAGTAGCACGGCTCGAAACCCGGGTCAAGGTTCTGGATACGCTCAAAAGTATCAATAGCCAGGTCATATCTACACGTGCGGGTATAATCGACCGCCAGTGAGTTTAATGTCTCTAAATCATTTGGGTTTAGCTGCAGGGCGACTTCGTATGCGACTATCGCATCCTCAAACCGATTTATGGCATCCAGCGTCAGTGCCTTGTTGAAATGCAGCGAGCTGTCGGAAGGATTTATCTCAAGTGCCGTCTCCAGCTCGTTGAGGGCCTGGGGCATTTTGCCGTCTTCGTAAAGCTCAAAAGCCCTGCGCGCCTTCCGCTCGGCTTTGTCAAAGGAGCCAAATTCCGTACCTTCAAAAAACATAATCGCACCTTACCCTGTTTATCCCCTCACGGTTAAGGCATTGCCCAGCGTGGTTATCGCCCACAAAATTCACTCAAGTTAGCGGTTTTTTGTCGGCTTAAGACCTTTTTACCTGAAATAAAATTTTGCTGGAAATTTGGCGTATAAGCCCCTATAATTACGCAGCTTAGCTCCTGATACCAAAACAGTATAAGCCGCAGTTCTTCTGGTGCAGGGCTGTTTTTCTGGAAACCGGACAACAAGAGTCTTATAATGTAGGGCTGCCAGGGTTCCCGCCTTGCGGGGTCCCCAGGCGGGTCGTAACTACTGCTCTGTCAAGGTCCAAATGATGGTTTGTCATTCCCGCGAGAGCGGGAATCCAGACTTATTGATGGTACTGGATTCCGCATCAAGTGCTGAATGACAGCCCTAAAAGCACACTTGACAAAGCACTACACGTGAAGTGAGTCGCGTAGCACAGATATAATTTGGAGAAATGAAGCTATGATTAAAGAAATAAAAGGCCGGGTAACGGCCGGCAAAGGCAATTACGCTATTGTAGTCAGCAGGTTCAACGAGTTTATAACCTCAAAGCTGCTTGCCGGTGCGATAGACTGCCTCCAGCGACATGGTGCCGCTGATGAGCAGATATCCGTGGTCTGGGTGCCGGGTGCCTGTGAGATTACGCAGGCTGCCAAGAAGCTTGCCGGCGGCGGAGAATACGTCGCCGTCATTTGTCTCGGTGCGGTCATTCGAGGCCAAACCGCACATTATGATTATGTCTGTCAGCAGGTGGCACGCGGTATCGGACAGCTCAACTACGATTCACCCACGCCGACTGTATTTGGTGTCCTGACCTGCGATACGCTCGAACAGGCCGTCGAAAGAGCCGGGACAAAAATGGGCAACGCCGGTGCAGATGGAGCACGAACAGCTATGGAAATGGCCAACGTGATGGAACAGTTAAGTAGTTCGTAGTTATGTGCTTTTAGTTTATAGACAATAGACTGCGAAACAACAGCCATGAATATGGATAGAAGAACAAGGGCCAGAGAGCTGACAATGCAGGCATTATATCAGCTTGATATGCAGGGCCCGGACGCGTTCGAGTTTTTGGACCGATTCTTAACAGAGGCGGATGAAGACGCTTTTGTACGAAATCTCGCCTCGGATTGGATAAAAGGAACATGGGAAAATCTGGAGCAGTGCGACGAGCCGATAATTGCCTCGACAATAAAGTGGCAATTTGCAAGACTCTCACCTGTTGACAAAAGCATCTTGAGATTGGCGGTTTATCAGTTAAAATTCTGTCCTGATATCCCGCCCAAAGTTGTGATAAATGAGGCTATTGAGCTTGCCAAAAAGTTCAGTACCGATAAGTCGCCGGCCTTTGTTAACGGCGTGCTTGATGCCATCCTGAAAAAACTGAAATAAAAAACTAAAGTGACTAAAGTTTAGAGTGCCTTAATTATGGATATCAGTGAACCAGGAAATCAGGATGCAGATTACCAGTATATCAAAGTATCAGGGAAAAGCTGCCTGATGTCCTGATAACCTGATGTCCACTACCTGGTATCCTGATACGCTGATAACCTGAATCTTTAGTTCGCTTTAGACACTTCGAGTTCTTTACAATGAGAACCATCGCAGTATTAAATCAGAAAGGGGGCGTGGGGAAAACCACAACGGTTGTCAATATCGCAGCGGCCCTTGCCGCCGCAGGCTCGAGGGTGGTCGTTATTGACTTTGACCCTCAGGCGCATCTGACAATACATCTCGGCCTTGAGCCGGAAATCGTCCGGTTCGGCTCTTATCATGTCCTGACCCAGTCGGCTGAATTTGAAAAGCAAATTCTGCTCATGAGGCCGAATCTTTGGCTGCTGCCCGCAAATATCAACCTCGTTGGCGCCGAAAGCGAGCTGCTGAGCGTAGTCGGCAGAGAAACCATCCTCAGAGAGGCCCTTCAGCCGAGCCGGGATAAATTCGATTATTGTCTTATCGACTGCGGCCCCTCCCTCGGGCTGCTTACCCTCAACGCCCTCGCTGCCGCCGAGGATGTCCTCATCCCGCTTCAGCCGCATTTCCTGGCGCTGCGGGGATTTGGAAAACTGCTGCAGACCGTCGAGCTTGTAAACAAAAGAATCAACCCTAATCTGAAAGTCAAATGGGTGCTGCTTTGCATGTTCGACGGAAGGGCCTCACTGCCGAATGAAGTCAGGGCCGACATCGAGCAATTTCTCAACAAGGCACGCGGAACCAGCTGCGCCTGGGCGCAGGCTCAAATCTTGCCGGTTTATATCCGAAGGAATATCAAGCTCGCCGAGGCTCCCGGCTACGGCCAAACAATCTTCGAGTACGAGCAAAACTGCCACGGCGCAGAAGACTACAGAAAGGTAGCCGAGCTCATCCACGCACAATTCCAGCCGGCAACACAACCCGCTGCGTCACCGTCTGTTGCTATTGGCGAGATTCATCCACGCCCATCGTTGATGGGCGGGATTCAAAGCCGGCACCCGGCCCCCTCTGCCTCATTGCCACAGCCTGGTTCGCAGTCCGCAGGATGCCTTTCGGCAGTGCCGCCACAGCCGCGCACACATCCTGCCGGCGCAGATGAAAAGCGAACCAAACCTCCTTTCCAAATCAAATCTATCCCACAATCTGATTCCAAAACACAATCCTCAGAATTTACACAAACACCGACCAACCAGGAACAAAGGGAATCTGAATAGCCGGATAAGTTTTTCTTAACGCTTGAATTTGTAATACGGGTCACAAGAAATGTATGCGCTTCTCCAATACATAGCCCAAAATTCAAATGCGGATACGCACGCTTCTCCGTAAGGAGTCCTTGGGACTGACAGGCGTGACCAAAACAATGAGTTTTGAAATTTTGGACATTAGAATTTTGAATTTGTTTAGTGCTTCGGATTTAGGATTTAGGATTTATCCTCTGTTGGGCGCGATTATTTTTTGTGATTTGTATAATTTGTCATTCACCCGGAAAGATTGTGCTTGACACCCATAAAAACGGCGGGTGAAGTTTGACTATATTTAGCCCCCGATTTTACGGGGGTTTGCTCTCTGTGTTTCGAAATTGTCGGTTTGAATTATCCAAAAGCCCCTGACCTCGCATCCAATCTTCACAGCGAACCGACCAGCTTGATTCGGCACTGTGTTGCTTGCCAAGACCAAATCCGTGGCCGCCCCTTTCATAGACGTGCATCTCAGCAATGACAGCACAAACAGGAATAATTCTGAAGGGCTTGTTCATTTTTCTCGCTCCTTATAACGTTTGCTCACATAAAAAATACTTGCATTTTTTTAAACTGGCTTTAGTGTAACCTCTGTTCGTTGAATTATGCAGCAAAAATTTTATAAACCATTATTAGGAGGTCACTATGTACTACTTAACTAAATGTAAATCTAAATGCCCAGGCCTTATCACGTTACTATTACTTATTTTAATATCAGGCATTCCTGTCACCGAAGCGCAAAAATCTAATCCGCCAAAACTCACAGCACCTGTAGGCGTCAGACTGCTGCAGAATAAAAGTTTTGATGACAGCGAGCGGGCACGAAAAGAAATCCTTGATTTATACAGGGATTTGCGACTAACAGATGTCCTTGATGGTATGGACCTTGTTGGCCTGCAGGATATAGGCTTAATGGACAAGAATATCCGACCTCTCTGGAGGGATGTAGAAAAATTTTCTCACAGAGTAGTAGGATTTTCCATTACTGTTCGCCATCTGCCTGCTGACGTTAGGGTCGGACAAAACTCGTTTCCTGACCTTGAAGGATTTCAGAAATTCAAATCTCAGCAATATAAAAGAGCACCCGATGCCTGGCTTGAAGCGGCGAAACCGGGAGATATAGTCGTTATTGATGCCGGTGGAATCCCCGAATGCGGTTTCATCGGCTCCAATAATAGTCTCGGCTGGGCGGAAAAAGGTGTCGTAGGTGTCGTAACAAACGGCGGCGCCAGGGATACAGATGAGATTGTTAAGGTAAAGAAGATTTCAGTCTATTGTAAAAACGGATATAGTTCCCGCGGAGTTCGACCCGGAAGGCTCATCGCTGAATCCTACAACTTTCCTATTAATTGTGCCGGCGTCCTTGTTTACCCCGGCGACTTAATAGTAGCTGATGGTGACGGAGTGCTGGTCGTTCCAAGAGAGCATGCGCTCAAAGTCGGAAAACTCGCTCGGGAAATTAACATCGGCGATGAAAAAAGCCGGGCTAAAAGATACGAACGACTTGGCATACACCCCGATGAAACAGTGCTCGTAGAATAGCGCTCTGTCAAGGTTCAGATGATGGTTTGTCATTCCCGCGAAAGCGGGAATCCGGATTTATTGATGGTACTGGATTCCGCGTCAAAGCCTGCCCTGAATTAGCCGTAGCCCTGCCGGAAAAGCTCGCCACACTTCACATACTCTCGTCCGAATATTTTCCTTGACGGGAGGTTGAGTAATATGGTACATATAAAGTAGGAAAGTTTGTGGATATGTGGTTTTCTGGCACGCGAAATGTCAATTTTTGAGTTTTTTGTATGGAGGAGGACTATTATGTGTAAGAGATTGATTTTTTTGACATGCCTTGTTTTAGTGCTGGGCATGATAGGTAACGTCTCAGCCCAGCTCTTAGTGCACTATAAGCTCGATGAGACTTCCGGTACCGTCGCTTCTGACTCAAGTGGCAAAGGCAACGATGGCGCCATCAACGGTGACCCGAACTGGGTGGCCGGCCGGATGGACGGAGCGCTGCAATTCGACGGGAGTCTCTCTGTTACCCTGCCCGCAAGCAAAATGGGGCTGCGTTCGGACGCCGGTTCGGTAGCATTTTGGATGAATATGTCGGAGGTAACTGGAGGTATAAATACGATATGGTGGGGCGGCGACAATACCACCGGTAGCGGCATGGGGCCCGAAAACGAAATGCACATCCATATCGAAACTTTCGTAGGTAACATTTGGCAAGGCGGTGAGCTTTGCTTCCGGGTTTTGCACGGTCCTCTCATTCACCTCCATTCCGACCCCGAAAAAGGCGATGCCAGTGTCCCCGGAAATCCTCCTGTCAACCCAATTTTGATGAATGATGGACAATGGCACCATGTTACGGGCACCTGGGGCGACGCAGATGGTAATGTGAGCCTGTATTTGGACGGCAATCTATTACAACAGGCGACCTACACAACACCCAGCTATCCCCTTACCAACATGTATCTGGGCCGGATGGCGGATGGCGGGCGTACTTACAACGGCTTGCTCGATGATGTGCAAATCTATGGTGGGGCGTTGACCGCGGATGAGATTCAAATCGTTATGGCGGGTGGTGAAATCCTTAGTCTTGCCGCCGCTTTGCCCGAGCCTGCTAATCAGGCGGCAGAAGTGCCCCGAAACGCAGTTCTTAGCTGGATGGCGGGAGACAGAGCATACGCACATAATGTGTACTTCGGAACGGTTTTCGATGATGTCAACGAAGCCGGCATAACCGAGCCAAGGGGCGTGCTGGTCAGTGAAAACCAGGATGATACTGTTTATGCTCCGCCCGACCTTCTCGAATTTGGCCGGACCTATTACTGGCGGGTCGATGAAGTCAATGCTCCGCCCGACACAGCCGTCAATAAAGGCGGTGTCTGGAGCTTTACGACAGTCAATTTCATTGTTGTGGATGATTTCGAGCACTACAATGACTACCCACCCGACGATATATTTAGTACCTGGACGGACGGATATGGCCTCGAGACAAACGGCGCTGTGGTTGGTTATGATGAGCCGGATTTTGACGCCGGAGAGCATTTCGTTGAGACCACGATTGTCCACGGCGGCGATCAGTCGATGCCGTACTTCTACGACAACAATATGAAATATTCGGAAGCCCAGAGGACGTTAAGTGGTTCGGCAAGGGACTGGACCAGGGATAGTGTTATAAATCTCTCGCTGTGGTTTAGAGGCAATCCCCCGTATGTCGGCAGCTTCGTCGAGGCGCCGGTCGGCACCTGCACAATGACCGGCTCCGGCGCAGACATCTGGGGCGGCTCCGACCAGTTCCACTTCGCCTTCAAGCAGGTTACCGGCGCAAGCGCGATTATTGCAAAAGTCGAGAGTCTGGACAACACAGACCCTTTTGCCAAGGCCGGTGTGATGATTCGCGATACCCTTGGGCCGGAGTCGAGCAACGTGGCAGTGTTCATTACTCCTGAAAACGGCGTTCGCTTCCAGTACCGTAATACCGCCGGGGGTATCACGGACAGGTTTTTCACAGAGGGCATTAACGCACCTCAGTGGGTGAGATTGGAGCGTACGGCAGGCGGGCTTGTCAGGGGGTATTATTCAGAGGACGGCGCTGCGTGGTCGCGGTTCGATTTAATACAGGTCCGCATGGACATGCCCATCTACGTAGGCCTGGCAGTAACCAGTCATAACGCCGCTCTTGCGTGTGAGGCCAAATTCTCCAATGTCAGCTTCCCCAATATCAGTGTTGAGCCGCAGTGGACCGACCAGGACATCGGCATGCAGAGCAACAAGGCCGAGCCGATGTATGTGGCTTTGTCCAACAGCACCGGTGAGCCTGCGGTGGTCTATCACGATGACCCCAACGTAGCGGTGATAGATACTTGGACCCAGTGGATTATCCCCCTGCAGGCATTTGCAGTTCAGGGCCTGAGCTTGACCGACGTTGACAGGCTCGCTATTGGTTTCGGCACCAAAGGCGATACGACAAAGGCCGGCGGTTCAGGTACAATGTACTTTGATGATATTCGGCTGTACCGGCCGGAGCCGGCTGAGGAGCCGGTGTCGGTGACGATTGAAAACTTCAGCTTTGAGCTGCCCGGCACAGAAAAGCAGTTAGGCTTTGAAAACGTCTCCGGCTGGAACACCGATGGGCCGCCCGCCGACTCGGGAGTAGAAACGGGATATACGCCCACCGACGGGGATTGGACCGCTTATTTAATGAGTGGTGACCCCTCGGTTTGGCAGTTGACGGGCCATACGCTCACCGAGGGTAACGTTCTTGAGCTGAAAGTGGACGCCAGGATTACCTGGGCGGCTACGACTTTACGGATGACTCTCTATTATGATGACAACGGCAGCAGAGTTCCGGCTGTGAGTAGTAACGTGGCTCTTACAGACAGCATGCGGGAGTTTACGCTGTCGTTTTCAGCCGGTGATATTCCCGAATCGGTCGGTCACAAAGTTGGTATTGAATTTGCGAATGTGAGTTCCGGTGATACGTGGATTGGTTTGGATAATGTACGCCTTGATGTCTTGGCTGAGTGAGCCGTTTGATTCTTGTATTGGTGTTCTCGATTGAAGAGCGTTGTGCTCGGCGGTTATGTTTTTTGTATTTCAATTAGCAATCTATATTTATTTTTTGAACCCCGCCTGTCGAAGACGAGACGGGGTGAACCCAGCCCCTCAAAGTGGACAGAGGGGCGGTGCGAAGGAGGATTATTATGTCTAAGAGATTGATTTATTTGGCTTCTTTTATTTTGGCGCTTGGATTGTGCGGGTCAATCGCCGGCGGCCAGGAAAATCAAATCATAAACGGCGAGTTTGATAATGGTCTCATTTCATGGGGCTCGTACGGGGCGGCAGGTTTCACTTTTAGAGTAGTACCCGGTGCCGGCCTATCAGGGAATAGTGCGGTATTGATAGATATTACCGATGCTTCTGCAGCAACTTCCATAGGGATTTCCCAGGGGGGGTTTCAGCTTGTGCAGGGCGAAACGTATCCTCTCGGCTTTATAGCTAAGTCTGATCAGGAAAGGGAAATGGTGGTCTTAATCCAACTCTACAAACCGGAAGGTCCTTCGTGGACCGACATTTTATTGGAGCGGGTAGCGCTAACCACCGATCCGCAGACGTTCTTTTTAGAATACACACATGAAGACGAATCGACCGATGACCATCCAGATTGGTCTGTGAATATGTATTTGATGCTAAAGGGTGCCTGGTGGGGCATGGTCGGTGATGATCTGAACACAAAAGTATGGATTGATTGGGTGTACTTTGGTGCTGAGCCAGAAGTCCAGTCACGCGGCCGTGCCGTGAACCCAACTCCTGCTGATGGTGACATAGTTGAGGATACATGGGTTAATCTTACCTGGTTTCCGGGAGATTTTGCGGTCTCACATGATGTGTATTTGGGCGAAAATTTTGACGATGTGAACGATGGCCTCGGCGATACGTTCCGAGGCAACCAGCCCTCGACGAGTTTTATTGTTGGCTTTCCCGACTATCCATATCCGGACGGTCTTGTTCCAGGCACTACTTACTATTGGCGAATCGATGAGGTTAATGACACCGATCCGAACAGTCCGTGGAAAGGTCCTGTCTGGAGTTTCAGGGTTCCCCCCAAGATTGCATACGACCCTAATCCACCTGATGGGGCCAAATTTGTGGACCCGAATGCAATCCTTAGCTGGGCTACAGGATTCGGTTCGAAATTGCACACTGTGTACTTCGGTGATAGCTTTGACAATGCGAGCAGTAACGTCGGTGGTCTGCCCCTGGCCGCTACAACCTATACTCCCGGCACGCTGGAATTAGAGAAGACCTACTACTGGCGGGTTGATGAGTTTGACGGCGCCGGCACACACAAAGGCAATGTCTGGAGCTTCACGGTTAGAAAGGCCGGCGGCGGCCTCAAGGCAGAGTACTTCAACAACACGACCCTCAGTGGTGAGCCGGTGCTGACCCGCCTCGACCCCCAAATCAACTTTAACTGGGGTGACGGCGATACCCGTGGAGTAAATTCTCCGGCAGAAAGCATCGATGTGAACAACTTTTCGGCCCGGTGGAGCGGCAATCTTGAAGTGGACCTGACGGACACGTATATATTCCACGTTACCGCCAACAACGGCTTCAGATTGTGGCTGGATGACAGGCCCATCATCGATTTCTGGGACAATGGTACCACAAGCAGCCGCGAGAGCGAGCAGCTCGAGCTGGCTGGGGGCAATACCTGCTCCATTCGGATGGAGTATTTTGAAGGCGAGGGAACGGCGATTGCCCAGTTGTTCTGGGAGAGTAGCGCACGAGAAATGCAGCTCATTCCACAGGCCGCACTGTCACTGCCTATAAGGGCCAGTTGCTCCAAACCGTCCAATGGCGCTGTGGATGTACAGCAAGCACAGATTCTTAGCTGGTCGCCGGGAGACTATGCTGTTTCGCACGAGGTTTATTTCGGTACTGATGAAGAGACCGTGAAAAATGCCGATACAGGTTCACCTGAATACAAAGGCAGCCGTCCCAAAGGGGATGAGAGCTATGACCCCGGAAAGCTCCAGTGGGATACCACTTACTACTGGCGTGTTGATGAGGTCAATAACACCAATCCGGATAGTCCGTGGGCAGGCAACCTCTGGAGCTTTACAACAGCTAACTTCCTTATCATTGACGATTTTGAGGACTACAACGCCGGCGAAAACCAGATATGGTACGCCTGGAAAGACGGGCTTGGCTATGGCACGCCGGGTACTCAGCCCTACTCGCCCGGTAACGGGACCGGCTCAGCCGTGGGAGACGAAAATACGGCTTCTTATACCGAGGAAACTATCGTTCACGGAGGCAGCCAATCGATGCCGCTCTTCTATGACAACAGCGTCCTCAAGTATTCGGAGGCCCAGAAGACGCTGACTTCTCCGCGCGACTGGACCCAGAATGGTGTTGGCACATTATCGATTTGGTTCAGGGGCGATTCGGCTAACGCTGCCGAGACATTGTATGCTGCTCTCAATGGCAGTGTGGTGGTCTCTCACGATAATTCTAATGCAGCGCAGATAGGTGAATGGACCCAATGGGATATTGACCTGCAGGCATTTGCGGACCAGGGCGTGAATCTTGCCAATGTCAATACTATTGCCCTTGGTCTTGGTAACAAGAAGAATCCGGTAGCCGGCGGCTCAGGCACAATGTACTTTGACGACATTCGGCTGTATCGGCGGCGTCCGGAGACGGAACAGTAAGCTTGATATGAAGCTCTCAAGGTTTGAGATTGCCGCGTCCTGTTTTCGCAGGAATGACAAGGTCAGATACCCGGCAGTCGAAAATAAAATTTTTTTAGCCGGTATTTTACTTGCCTAATCTTGCCATATCAATTGAATTCATCAGCTCATCATCCTTGAGTCAAGTGATGTATTGCTGGCGAATGGAATTATCGGTTATTTGCAGTTGAAGGATTTTTTGAGTCCCCTCGCTAACTTTAGCTTGCTCACCTGTTCGAATTGGCCAAACCCAGATTATCCTTTTACTGTCAGCGACAACAAGAAGTTTCTGTCGTGTTTCCTGTGGTACCCGAGCAGCGGTAAGGAATTTGCCGACCTTTTTCTCTTGCCGCAAACCTAAAGGAACAAACCTATCGCCGGGCCTGCGAAGACGAACAACTAATGGCGGTTTTATCTTATCAAAGTCAAATCTCTCAATAAAATTGGGTTTTTCCGCCTTGAATTTCTCGAATTCCTCTTCATTAGCTTCAAAAATAGCTGTCTCTATCAAGTACCTGCCGAACCTTGTTTGCCCCGGAATTTCCAGGACAATAGAAGACAGAGGACAGGTTTCTGATTTCTGACTTCTGACTTCTGTCTTCTGACTTCTGTTTTCTGACTTCTGACTTCTGATTTCTGACGTCTGTGTCCGAGAAAAAATCAGATTCCCATATTCGGCGCCGACCGCAAATTCGCCCGGCAAATTTATTTTTTTGCCGCTGACGTTTTGCTCTGCTAATCGTAATATCTCTTCATAATGACGTTGAGTCAAATCTCTCTCGCCGCAGCCGACGGCTGTCAAACCTCGCCGAACCAGCTCAACAATCACCGGTTGTGGTTGAGCCAAAAGCATTTTCAAATTCAGCGTTACCTTTTCACCGAAACAGTCAGCGGCTTTTGGCCAAGCCTTGTCTGCACAACTTCGAACCAGCTTATAGAGCCTGCGGGCTGATTCAGACAGCTCGGATAATTGCTCCACGAGTGAGCTCGAGCAGTCTTGCTGTAACGCCGGAAGCAGTCGATGTCTAATGTAGTTTCGCCTGTATGTACAATCGGCATTTGTATGGTCTTGTCGCCATTTTAGATTCCGCTCTTGTAAATACTCGATAATCTCATCTCGCCGGACGCACAGCAACGGCCTTACAAACTTCGAATAATACTGGGTGGTACCCCGCCTGTCGGAAGCGGGCGTATCCGCCTCAAACTTGTTTGGGGGTGTCGAAGATAGACCAATGGATTCACCACCAAAGACACGCATCGGCCAAATCCCCCCAAGCCCGCGAAAGCCTGTGCCGCGAGTTAATCGCTGCAGAATAGTCTCGGCGTTGTCGTTTTTTTGGTGTGCCGTTGCAACACAATCGCAGTTGTTCGCCCTTGCAAGCTCGACCAGATTTTTAATTCGCAGTTTCCGAGCGGCCGTCTCAATCGAAAGTTTATTACGACCGGCGAACCCTCGCACATCCAGTCGCTTCGTCGTTATGGCTAACTTCAGCTCGGCTGCCCGCGCGATAACGAAATCTTCATCCAAATCTGCTTCAGCCCCCCTTAGCTGATGATTTATATGAGCGCAGAGCAGCTCGGCGCCGAAAACGTTCTCACTGCTAAACGCGTGCATTGCATACAGAAGCGCCGTCGAATCTGCTCCGCCGGATACAGCCAGCAAAACTTTATCCGCAGAGCCGAAAAGCTCGTTAGCTTTGATAAAATCACCGACTTTTTGCTCAAATTCCAACATCATCTCTTTTGGGTTCCCGCAGGGCGGGGTCCCTCTTATTGCATAAAAAAACGGGCCTGATGTCCAGCCAGGCCCGAGAACCAGAAGTCAGATGTCAGAAGTCAGATGTCAGATGTCAGATGTCAGATGTCAGATTAACAGACATTTCTGTCTTCTGTCCTCTGTTTTCTGTCCACCTCAAGCTTTTGTCAACATCACTATTTGCTCTCCCCGACCATATACAAATCTATTATTCGCTGTTCTGCGAACTCTGTCCACTTCCGATGCCTTTCATACGCCCCGTCCGTTTTGATAGCCTCCCGATAAAGCTCCAACGCCTCGGCATAGCGGTGCAGGCGTTTATCCAGAATGCGTGCCGCCCTGAACCTCGCGGGATGAATTGTACCAGGGTCCCACTGATAGGCTCTCTTGTAATACAAAAGGGCTATCGAGTAATCATTGAAATATTCGTAAATTTCACCCGCCATGTAAGCCGCATCGTCAATCTTGTCGCTCGAAGGATATGTCTTTATGAGCCGGTCATATTTATTCGTAGCCAAACGTAATAAGTCATTGTTTTTTACCACAAGTAACGCTCCGGCCTCTTTTTGAAGCTCCTGGGCTTCCTGATAGAGTTCATCTGCCTCCGGAATCGAATTGCTGGCCCTCAAATTCGCATCGGCGGCCTCAGCCTCAATAATGTACTTATATTGCGGGATAGAATCCAGTGCCGCCATTTCATCTTTGGCCCAGTTTAGCTTCATATTATTGCCGGTCCTCGTATAGTATCCTACCAGCAATTGGAGCCCCTGCCGATATGCCTGGCGATTAACCGCTGTCTGCTCAACAAAATCGGTCTCACCGGCATCGGCTACCGTAACTACGCCGGCAGCCCCTATCGACGTCCTGGTGCGGGCCGGCACAAGCTGGCCTCTGCCGCTGTCAACATCCTGGCAGCCAGCCAATACGTTCAATGAGATGATGACTGCTGCGGTAAGAACTATTCTTGCCATAATGGCCTCCTTTCAACCTTTAACCTAATCCAATCCTGATAATCAATAATATTATCATCCCCGCGAATCTCGTGCCCGCGAACGCGGGTGGCGGGGACAATTATCAATTATCAATTATCAATTAAAAGCCTGCTCGTCAAGGATAAACACATAAAAAATATTTTGTCCTCTAATTTTTGGGGGGTTTATTCCGTTATATTTAGCCCTGGGTTTTACCCAGGGTTCTTATATTTAGCCCCCACGTAATTTATTACAGGATTATTTTCTTTACTTGTTCGGCATTCTGTATTCCTTGCTTGCCCCGAATGTATTTGTGGTGGTTCGGCATTCGATATTTTTTCTTTGTCTGCCATCTGTCTTCTGTCCTCTGTCGTCCGCCTTCTGTCCTCCGTTTTCTGTTATCCAACTTTAGCTCACTTTAGGCACTTTAGTTCACTTTAGCTCACTTTAGCTCACTTTAGGCACTTTAGCTCACTTTAGGCACTTTAGTTCACTTTAGCTCACTACTCACTGATCCACTCCCCACCACCACCCACTCCTCACCTGCTCAAACCACCCTGCTCACCACTCCCACATCCCACCTAACCACTCACTCCAAACCCCAATAATCGCAACGTCCGATAATATTTTAGAATGCACTAAAACTACTTATCCAACTCAACTAACCATTCCTACTAACTCCACATCCCCTCAAAAACTTAACGTCCGATAATATTTTGCCGCTCACCCTCCTCTTTTACATCTAACCACACTTCATTTAACCAACAGCTAACCAACCGCACTCTCCCCGCACATTTAAATACGCTATCTTCTCGAATGCCGCAACGTCCGATAATATTTTGCCGCGAGCTAAATTTACCCATACATCCCAACTTAACAAAATGTTAATTTTTAAAAAGTGCTAATTTTAGATGAATTTATACTCAAAAAGCGCGCATTTTCACGAATTTATGACCAATTTATGCAAATTTACGCTCATTTTTTGATGTTTTTTGACGCGTTTATCTTGCCTATATCACTCATACCCCGCAAGCTAACATACCAACCCCCTTTTTTAGCCCAAAAAACCAACATCCCCACACAAATGAACTAAAAAAACCTAATTTTACTCAATTCCGTCTAATTTTTTACATTTTCTTTCAACAGAAATGTTAAGTTCGGCAAGGAGTGATACCAAAAGTTCCATCGGCAGCCACTTTACGTTCTTCTTCCACGAATCCTGCCGGGTCCTTTTCTATTAACGTTTTAATAGAGGCTTGCGCAATTATTATAGGTCGCAAGCCCAAAAACAGCCGATTTGTGAATTGAAAAAGGCGGTAAAAGTCTGTAAATAAGGTTTGACTTCGGCGGCTGATAAGGGTATAATATCTTTAATAAAGTCCCGATGGGGCCCGGAGGAGGTCATCTGAATAATCGTCGTCAAAGGTGCCCTTTCCGTTAAGCTCAAATTTCTTGCCAATTAGCCGAGAGTTCCATCGCAATGTGATTTGGAGATAAGAATATGAAGCCGAATCAGTTGACTTTGATTGTTCTTGTTGTGGGTTGTTTTTTACTTTTGCAGGCCGGCTGTGAAGAAGAGGCTATGGCACCACGAGAGCTAAGCTCCGACTGGTTCCGGCAGCAGACCAGTGCGGCAATGACCCCACGCCTCGCCGAATCGCTGTCAAGAATTACATTTGAAAAAGTAACTCACGATTTCGGCGACGTCGGCCCGGGAACAAACCACTTTTGTGAGTTCAGATTCACGAACACCGGAGACAGTGTTCTAAGGATAGGCCAGGTTGATAAAACCTGTGGTTGTACACCATTTTCATTGGACAAAACAGAATATGCGCCGGGCGAAAGCGGAACATTGAAAGTAAGGTATTATGCTGAACCAGAATACGGCAGCACAACGAAACAGTTGTTTGTGCACAGCAACGACAGCCAAAATCCGAAGGTTGCCCTGAACATAAATGCCAGGGTTGTTGCAAAGGTCGATTATGAGCCGAAGACGTTGAGCCTGTCGCTGAAACACCAAAACGCCGGCTGTCCGCAAATCACACTTACGAGTCTTGACAACCAGCCTTTTTCGATACGCTCTTTCAAATCGACCGCCGATTGTATAACTGCCGATTATAATCCTTCAGCGCAAGCGACGAGGTTTGTTCTTCAGCCAAAGGTTAATATGGCCCAGCTGGAGAAGACTTTGAATGGACGTATCGAGATTGGCCTGACTCATCCGGAATGCAAGACTCTTACTATCGGCCTTAATGCGTTGCCAAGATTCAGTGTCGCCCCGCATCCGGTTGTCGTTCACAACGCCGAGGCGAAAAGGCCGGTAACAAAGAAAGTACGGATACAAAACAACTACAAGGATGATTTTGAGCTTGAATCAGTGTTCTCAAAAAACGGTACGGTAAAGGTTTTGAGCAACAAAAGGCTTATCGATGGTTACGAGCTTGAGCTGAGTATAACACCGCCGGATACCATAAACCAAACGGGCGTTTTCTCAGATGTGGTTTTTGTGAAAGTAAAAGGCGGCGGGAATCTGGAAATCCCCTGCAGTGGATTCTATTTACGGCAGTCTGCTGTGCCCCAAGCGCCATCTCGAGCATCCACACGGAACACAAGCACAAGCACAAGCAAAAAAGATTGTCCGACTTGTGGTCCCAAAAGGCTTTACTTTGGCCCGAAGGAAGAATAAAAGTTCTTAAGCGTGTTTTAATCACCTTGCAATTGGGCCAGCTTCGCCCATCAACTGCCCCCAAAACTTTCATTGGTGAAGGACCGTTTTCGTCAGACTTCTCGCATGTTCAAGGGATAGTTGCGCTTTAGTTGCGCTTTAGGTATGTGTTTGTCTTTTACGTTAAGGATTTTTCAAAATCTTGAATTTTTGGAGGTTTTTTACCCTTGCCGCAGATAATTTTATGCCCTTCCTCCTTCAAACGCGCTGCCTGTGCTTTAACACCTCCGGGGAATTTAGGATTTAAACTGCCGTTTGCTTTAATTAGTATCTGTCGCGGGAAACGAAACTCGACGATGTCACCTCTGCGAAAGCAGGGGTCCAGAGCGAAAAACTGTATTCCCGCTCCTTCGACTCTGCTCAGGGCAGGTTTCGCGGGAATGACAAATACTGTTTCCGCAACAGGAACTAATTGCCCGCCGATAAGGTTTTATCCGTTTTTTGGCTGTCAGAAGATCTCACTTAAAATTTTTATTTTTTCTAAATGGCGCTTGACAAAAGGCAAATGTATGTTATAATTGTAATAGTTGGAATAGTACAAATATTAAGGTTAGATTATGCAGTTTCGTATAGACAACGCATCAGACAGGCCCGTTTACCAGCAGATAATAGACCAAATCAAGCGTGACATTGCCTTAGGCAGGCTCATCAAAGATGAAAAGCTGCCCACCGTAAGGCAATTAGCCGGACAGCTTGCCATAAATCCCAACACAATAGCCAAGGCCTATCGACAACTTGAGCAGGAGGGCATTATTGTTACCAAGGCCGGCGCCGGGGCTTTTGTCGCGAATCTTGACAGTAATTTGAGCAGGTCGGTCAGGAAAAAAATCATTTGCGAGGAACTCGAGCGAATCGCAGTTGAAGCATATCATATGCAAATTGACGGTCAAACGCTGTTGGAGTGGTTCAATAACGCAGTTGACAAATTCAATTTGCCTTTGAAGAAAGGATAGGCGCTATTTTTGTGGCAAAAGAAGAGAATGATATACAACGATAACAATAAGACGACGATAGTCGAATGCAAAGAGCTAACTAAGGTGTATAAAAACCTGTTGTTTGGCCGCTCGCGAGCTGTTTGTGCATTGAAAAAAATTTCACTATGGGTAAACAAAGGCCAGATTGTCGGCCTGATTGGTCCCAACGGCGCAGGAAAATCAACTTTATTAAACCTGATAGCAGGACTTATTTTCCCAACCGAGGGTTGTCTTACTGTCTGCGGCAGTCCTGCCAGATCAATAGAAGCGCACCGCAGACTGGGTTATATGCCGGAGCACCCGTCATTTCTCGGTCGTTATTCCGCCCGGGCCGTTCTGAGATATCACGGAGCATTATTAGGTTTATCCCGGAAAGAAATCTCTCTTCAGACAGACAAATCGGTTCAGCAGCTGCAGATGGAGGATTTCGTCGACAGGCCTTGTTCGGAATTCTCTCAAGGTATGAGACAACGCCTGGCTTTGGCCATAGCGCTGATGAATGACCCGAAGTTATTGCTGCTGGATGAGCCGAGCAGCGGGCTGGACCCGGTTGGTATTGTCCAGCTTCGCGAGCTGCTCAAAAATTTATGCAATTCGGGCACAGCCATTGTGGTAAGCTCCCACCGCCTGGGAGAGCTGGAGAAGCTGACATCTGATTATATTTTCCTGTACCGTGGAGAGGTCGTCAGTTTCGGCGATAGGATAGTTGCCGGCGAGGCCGGGAGGTTGCGAGTCGAGCTTGTATCAAATGGCAGCTATATCGCGGAAAAATTATTGTCACCGTCTCAGGTGCTCGGCGTATCCGATACGGAGCTGGGAATAGCCGTCGACAATGTTGATGATGTCCCTGATATAGTAAGCGAACTGGCAAAAGGCGGCGCTCGTATAAAAAGTGTCAATTTGCAGACAGAGGATATAGAGGACATTTTTCTGCGTCTTTACAACGAGAGGAATTAAACTATGAGAGCTTATGAGCTGATAAAAGAAACATTTTCGCGAAAAATGTACATCTGGGTTGTGCATGTAAGCTGGTTGATATTATATAGTTTTTTCTGGGTGCTTTTTCTGGAGGAGAAAAAAGACTTCGGACAGTTTCTTTTTATCTGGGGTGGCTTTTTATTACCTCTTGCCCTCAGTACAGGTATTTTCGGCGATGATATAGCCTCGGGGCGGATTTGTGTTTTAATAACGAGGCCTTTTTGGCCCGGAGAGCTCTATATTTACCGCTTATTGGGGCTGTCGCTCCAGGCTGTGCTGCACTTTATCTTAGCCGGCTGCGTCATATATATTGTTCATCTTTTTATCGGCAGGGGCACCCTGGAGGGTCTTGGGATATGGCTTCTTTCATCCTGTTTGCTGTTCATCGTTTGCGCGGCACTGTCAACAACTTTATCTGTCGTGGTGAGCCGGGCATTCAACTCTCTGTTATTATTTATTGCTGTCGCTTCTGCCTTTTTCATAGTATCCATCCTGAGTTGGTATCACGATGGTGATACTGGGACTAAAGTATTTACGGTCCTGCTCAGGTATGCAGGTCCGCCTTTTGAATTGTTGTCCAAGCTGGCTGAGGGGGAATTCGGAAAATACAGCCTGATAATCGGACAACACAAATTGATAAAGGGTCTTGCCTGTATAACACACAGCCTGGTGCTGACTGTCCTTTACAGCATCGTTGGAATTATCTTACTCAGCAGAAGACAGTTTACGTATGAGCTTGATTAGAAGTTAACGACGCCTTGAGGTTTGATTTTGACGGGAAGATGAAGCTCCAAATTCATTGAGGCAAGTTTAGAGAACAGGACATCAATATGGGACGCCAAAACAAACGTGTTCGCCGCCGTTTTAAGCTGTGGCACGGGATTGTCGGGCTGCTGCTGCTTTTGTTTGTGTCGTTTCGGGTCTCCGGGAGCCTCAAGCTGAAGAAGCAGATAGAGGTCCTCCGGAACCAGGGCTTTCCTGTTACGTTGGAAGAACTGGACCGCTGGTATAATATACCCGAGGGCGCGAAGAATGCCGCCGATGTATATATGGCTGCCTTCTCGAACTATGTCAAATGGGACGAGGATGCCCAGAGGGAGGTTCCCGTTTTCGGCAAAGCATCGTTGCCTGCACGCACCCAGCCTCTGGATGCTTCGACCCGGCAGCTCGTGGGAAAATTCCTGTCCGACAATGAGAAAACGCTCACATTGTTGCATGAAGCGGCCTCCGTCGAGCATTGCCGGTATCCGATAGATCTTACCAAGGGGTCGGTAGACCTTATGGAGAGGCCGGGGTCAACCGCTTCCTGGGTCGAAGATATACGGGCCAGTACCCGACTGCTGCGTCTTGAGAGCTTGAGCCATTGCGAGAACCAGGACCCCGATAAGGCCCTGGAATCCATCCGTGCGAACTTTGCCCTGGCCAGGTTCATTGGTGCACCATTACTGGTCCACAGGCTCATTCACAATTCAGTACAGTCCCAGACTTACAAAAGTATTGAGCGGATTCTCAACAGAATGCAGCTCACAGACGAACAATTGCTGAGTCTCTCAGCGTGGATTAAAGAATCCCGTAGCGATGAGGGATATATAAAGGCCCTGGTCGGTGAAAGATGTATCGGGCTGAGTGCTTTTCGAGGGCCTGTCGGACAGGCCATAGGTCAAACCGGCTCGCAGGGTAGAGCAGCCCTGCTCTTCTTCGGTTTCTGGAAGATGCTCGGGCTTCATTACGGGGATGCACTTGGGTATATCGGTCTAATGCAGGAGTATATCGATGCGATGGAATTGCCATCTGACGAACGGCTCCTGGTCTTTAACTCTATCCAGAAGGACGTTCACGGCGGCAAGCGGGGAGGCCTGCTGACCCGTTTGATCTGGCCGGCCCTGGCACGTACGCTTGATATTGACACCCGCTGCACGGCCAACGCCCTTGCGGCACAAACCGCCCTTGCTGTCGAGCGATATCGACTGGCCGAGGGGCGCCTGCCGGAGTCTCTGGAAAATCTGGTTCCCGCCTACATGGAGTTCGTGCCAAAGGATCCCTTCAACGGGCGAACTTTGAGGTACCTTACGCTGGAAAGCGGATTCGTGGTTTACAGCGTTGGTGATGACCTGACCGACGAGGGCGGCGCTGAACGAGACGATAAAAAGCGCGACCAAAGGGGCAAGCCGCTGCCCTGGGACATCACGTTTATTATTGAACGATAGAAGGGAATGTAATGTATCAAGGGACTTCAAGCAGATTCAAACTGATTGTAGAGTCCGCCAACAATTCGGTCCCTTGCGTACTGATTAGAACTTAAGGAATATGTCTTTATAAAAGAGGATGAGCGGATGGACGACAATGTGATTGTAGTTAAAGACCTGGTCAAATATTTTGACGGTCGGTGCGTCCTGGATGGCATCAATCTAAACGTGCCGCGGGGCTGCATCTACGGCCTGCTGGGACGAAACGGCTCCGGCAAGACAACGATTATTCGGATTCTCCTGGGCCTTGAGCCGCCGACGCGCGGACGGTCTTTCCTGCTGGACGCCGAATCAACCGAACTTTCCGCAGAAATCCACAGCCGAATCGGTTACGTAGCTGAAGGCCACAACCTTATTCAGAACTACAGAGTCGGACGACTTATAAAACTCTGCAAAGACCTTTCTTTGCAGTGGAACGATGAGTTTTTTAATCATCTGATAGAAACATTCCGCTTGCCTACCGACCGCAAGGTAAAAGAGCTTTCAATTGGTATGCGAGCACAATTGAATCTCTCGCTGGCTATGGCGATAGACCCTGAGCTGCTTATCTTCGACGACCCCACGCTGGGGCTTGATACCGTCGCCCGCCGGAAGTTCCTCGAGCTTGCCATCGACCTAATTCAACAGCAGGGCCGAACTATTTTATTCTGCTCCCATATCCTCAGCGACGTCGAGCGAATCGCCGACAAGATAGGAATACTCGCCGCCGGCAAGCTCGTCGTGGATTGTCCGCTGGAAGAGCTTAAAGAGCGGGTTAAAAAATTGCGCGTAATTTTCCCCGAATCCGCACCGCCAAATCTCTATCTGACAGAGATTATAAATCAACAAGTCCGGGACCGTGAGATGGTAATAACCGTTGCCAACTGGAATAAGCAGAAACAGACCGTTCTCGAGACTTTTAAGCCCTCAAGCTGCACGGAAATGCCGATGAGCCTCGAGGACATATTTATAGAATGTACTAAACCCAATCCGGAATCTATTGGAAGCTGAAAACCGTTCATAGGGTAACATGTTGAATTTTGGTCATTTTATGTCATTGCGAGCGAGGCAGAGCCGAGCGTGGCAATCTCTCTGCTGTGAAAATTTGAGATTGCTTCGGCCTAAAGGCCTCGCAATGACACAAAAACACCGTTTTGCCCCCGTGAACGGTTACGAAGGCTGATAACAGGAGAAAAGAGATGTTTGCACTTATAAAAAGAGAAATTCAGGACCATATCGTATATTTCATCGGGGCGGCCGCTTTCTCGGCGGGCTTTATCATCATGTCGATTTCTTTGATACACCAATACGACCCTAAGGTACCGCCGGTGTTTTCAATAGCCCTTGGAGTCCCGGCTGCTACTATTGTCATATTTGGCATCTGTGCAATGGGCGCAACCCAGATGTATTTAGACAGGACCAGGAAAATCTCCGCACTTTTATCGACTTTGGCGGTAAGCAGAAACCGGATATTGCTTGCAAGGATTATCACGGGAATTCTGGTAATTCTGATTTTGTTCGTACCTCTCACTATCACAGCCGGTATTTTAGTGCGACTTTTTACTCCCCCTATCCCGATGGTTACCGGTATGGTTTTTGAGATATCCGTAACAGTGTTTCTAATGGCTGTTGCCATCTATTGTATCGGCCTACAAACCGGCTGGAATTCAAACCCGCTTACGCCCTCGTTAGGCGCGCTTTTCTTAACCTGTATCTTTATCCCGCTGATTCTCATCAAAGGTTTTGGCCTACATATCGTGGTTATACTTGTGCTGTTTATTGCCGCTTCTCTAATTCGTACCTGGCACACGTTTATGAAAACATCACTTTAGGAATACAATTATGAAGCCTCTAATAAAAGGCCTGGCCTTAAACTATCCGGTTAAAGTTTTCGCCACCGGCTTTGTTGTTCTGACATTACTGTCGATACCGTTGTTCTGGTTCCGATTTTTTTGCCAGACATCTCTTTCTGTTAATATGCCCAGGGATGCCAAGGGCGTTTATATAAGACCATCTGGTCTGGTGCCGCCCGAGCTTGAAGATGACCCTAATGTTGTGATTCACTCCATAGTATCCGCGAGGATACACTCCGAACTACCTCAATCTCTTGGGATTTTCGACTATCTTATAGCGAGGTTCCCGGGAGAACGCCACTCAAGCGTTTATTTCTTCGGCTCTGAGAGAGATTGTATGTATTTCGACAAAAAGACTGGGCAAATCGTTCGCTTCTATACCGACAAACAAACAATGCCCGACAAAACCACAAGGGAAAAGATTGTACAACTCTACATCGGCCCGGAAGGAGTTTCGGAAACTCCGGGCAAGACTCTCGGCCGATTTATCGACCCTATTATTGACCGCGGCTGGCTCGAACACAGATTGAGAGATAGTAGATGGGAAAAATTACGTGACCTAATATTATATGACAGAAAGCTGCAATACTTTTTCAAAATTGATTTTAATCAAAGAACAGTAGTCAAAGGCCCCAAGCTCGGCAAAGACTTCCCGCCTCACAAACCAATCCAGATAGGTCAATTAAGTAAAACCACCTTTGAATTGAACTACTTGGACTGGACACCTCCTCAAATTAAAGTCCCTGACAAGAAGGACCCAAACAGAACAGATTTGCGGACCGAATTAAAGCCAATCATACCGACCTTTCACGATTGTGATGCCGGTCCGTATTTGCTTGTCCTTGACGAAACCGGCCGGGTTGACCTGCTCGACAAGGAAACCCTCGAATTTGTCAAAAGGACCCCGGAATTTCCCGGGGTCGCGGGCCGGCTGCCTGGACCAGAGACGTACTTTGGCTCGAAAGGTTCTGCAGTAACACCACGAGAGCTGTTAGGCTACAATGTTTGGCCACTGGCCTTGACAACATACTTCTTCGAGAATCCTGAAGAGGTCAGAGTAACTTTTGGCGACCCATCTTATATTTTTAAGCGCCCACCGGCCAGAGTTGAGAGAAAATACTTAGGGATGTTCGCAGCGAGCCTTTCTCGTGATGGTACTGCTTTAGCTCTGGCTGTCTTTGATGAAAATGGAAGAGAAATCAAAACAGAATACAGCAGGCTTCCAAAATACGAAGAAGGCCATACAACGTACGTCGAATCCAGCAAGGCGGCTTTCTTTGGGGCCCCATGGTCGCCCGTGCTTACCATAGGCAAATATCTGGCGGAAAACCTTCATCCGCCGCTCCTCTCTGTTGCCTCTTACTTCACGGCATCGGCCTTCGAAGCAGCTTCCAGCCACAGGGCGATGTTTTTCCTGCCCAATTCATTCATAGCAATGAAAGCTGGAGATAGAGGGGAAAATATCGCGGAAAGATTCATTTCTGCTCTAGGATGGATACTGCCGTCGATAATCCTGGCAATATGGCTTTCCATACGGGTTAGTAAAGATGCTGTGATTCTCGGGTTTTCGGAAAATGCAAGACTGTATTGGATAATGGGAACGCTTGCCTTTGGCTTGACCGCCTATATTACCTATAGACTGACCCGGCCGAAGATAACTCTGGTAACCTGTCCGAATTGCGGCAAAATGAGAAGGCCGGATATGGCTAAGTGCCATCGCTGCAAAAGTGACTGGCACGTCCCGGAGCTGATACCACCGGCCTGGCGAGTCCTAAAAAATACTTAGTCTTGTTTGGTGGGCTAAAGCCCACCCTATTCATGAAAGGCTGTCAATTGTCAAATGAGTTTTTTCTTTTTCTCCACATTTTATTTATTCTGTCAAGCCCTTGTTATTATTAAGCTTATCACATCCTGA